>Ga0209816_1000135_pt1 | contig 59537 bp, 57 predicted proteins | sample CoawatmetaG01DNA_FD_187509 | JGI IMG/M metagenome (GOLD analysis project Ga0209816, IMG submission 187509) | Marine microbial communities from the West Antarctic Peninsula - Coastal water metaG017-DNA (SPAdes) (version 2) | ecosystem: Environmental > Aquatic > Marine > Coastal ...
TATAGTTATATGAATATAATAAACCAATTTTATAAATTAAATCTATGACAATTAGCTCAGCATTATCAATTCTTTTTATAAGCTTTTTTGCATCCATAACATTTAATGGATTCTTTAGGAATATTGCCAAGAAAAAAGGAATTCTCATTGATATTCCAGATAAAAGTAGAAAATTTCATTTTAGAGCCACTCCTCTCACTGGAGGTATATCTATATTTACAGCAATGATTGTCACCGGAGTATTGCTGAACGGTTTAACATTGGTTCCAGTAGAAAGAAATTTTGATGAAGGGCTTCTCAAAAGTGCTGATTTTTTAGATCAAAGCATCAGTGATAAATATGAAGTTGAGAAAAAAGAATACGAAGTCAAGGTAAAGAAGAACATATACTCCGATTCTGTAAAGGTTGATGTTGGTCGTACCAATCAAAAACTCACTTCAGTTGAGGTAACTCCGAATGCAGAAGGGAATTTTAATGTACTATTTCCTGATGGTTCTAGTGAAGTGTATAGCTATAAAGATGGGCAAGTTAAAAGTGTTTCCTCTGAGTTAGGAGGATATCTCTCTCCTTTGGTTAAAAATAGTTCACGCTTAAAGATTGATAGTGTTGGTCTTGCTATGTTTATCTGTGGTGGCTTTATTGTTTTCTTTATGATGATTGATGACTTTATAGGAATTAAGGCGTCTATTAGATTGTTATTTCAGGGCTTAGTTACATATTTATTCATTTTAATGTGTGATGAGTCTATTATTAATTTAGGAAATTTAGCTGGATTTGGTGATATTCAACCTGGAATATACTCTACTATTTTTACAATTTTCTGTGTTGTTGGTCTGATGAATGCTTTTAATATGATTGATGGTCTAAACGGAATCTGTGCATCATTTGCACTCATACCAATGCTTATATTAATGTTTTTTGGATCTGTAAAGTATGGTTTATTGATACCAATAGGCGCCCTAATAGGTTTTCTTTCCTATAACCTGGGTTGGTTTGGTAAAAGAAGGGGGGTATTTTTAGGCGATAGTGGCTCAAACCTACTTGGATTTATTGTTGCAATACTGTGTATTAATCTTAGTCAAAGTGAACAAATCATAAATCCAGTAACTGCACTTTGGCTTGTGGCTATACCTTTACTTGATTGCGTTGGTGTAATGGGGTCAAGGTTACTTAAAGGCATTGGGCCATTTAAACCTGGAAGAGATCATCTTCACCATAAACTTCTTGATTTAGGGCTTACTCAAAATAATATACTTGCCGTATTTATCGCATCATCGTTTGGGTTAGGTTTGGTTGGTTGGATGTTTGAGGTGGTATTCCCCAACAAAGAATACCTATCTTTTTATTCATTTATAATATTTACTATCGCTTACTACATAACTAAAAATACTATTTTAGAAAAAAATGCTCAATTTATTTAAAAAGAAAATCCCAGAAAAAGAATTAACCATACCTGTATTTGAGGTAGAGCTTATTGGATCAGTTCTGGCCTATGAGATTGCAAGGTCAGATGGTGAAATTAGCGATGATGAAGCAGCTCTTCTTCTAGGAGAGATAAAGAAAATTTCAGAAAAAGTTGGTAAGGATGAGAAAGATATTCTCAAATTAATAGAAACTTACAGCAATGATAGTGTTTCATTTTATGAATTCATTGAAGATATAAACAAACACTTTACAAAAGAAGACAAAATTTTATTAATAAGTTTTCTTTGGGACGTAGCTTACGCTGACTCAAATCTTGATGTGGACGAGGAGAGGCTTATTAGAAGAATAGCTGATCTTATAAGAATCAAAGACATGGATGTATTAAAGCTGAAAGATAGAGCTAAAAATTAATTTAGTAACTCTGTTTAATACTCTATAAAACTAGCATTATCTTTTAAGAATTTCTTAGATTCACTCCTAATACAACTTCCAGGATAGCTATTTATATATTCATCATATAAATCATCGCCAACAAATGTAAGCATCTGGAGTAAAACTACACATTTCTCTAAATCTGTAACATCAGTTTCTTTATGAAGATCACTTACTAATGATTTAAATGAGATCATATCTGAGCTCATCTTAAGATTAGCCCTGTTATCTAAGATAATAAAATTAGATTTATCTGGGTCATTGTAAGCATTCCATTTAATTGAATTAGTTGACTTGCCTGGAGCGCCCTCTCTAGCAAAATTAGCCCAAAACTTCATCATGTTTTTTGAGGTGAACCTTTTTGATGGTCCTCTTGGATATATTAAAAAACCATAATCACCGACTAACTTATTATTTCCTGTTAAAAGTGGTATCTCTGTAGCATGTGCAGCCCCAATAAGCTTCTTAAAATCACCCACAACAAACCTTCTATGATCATCCCAGTCAAACCTGTAGGCAAATAAAATTTCGTTGCCTGCTTCTTTCATGCTTCTTAAGGGGCCATCAACGCCTCTTAGCTTCCATGCAGAGCTTCTGTAGTGGTTAAATATCTCAAATGCATCCTCATCTTTCAATGAAACCTTAGGAATACCTAATAACTTACCTATCGGTGAAAATTTTAGGTCTACAAAATACTCAGCAGATCCTAGCCAAAGCTTAACCTCATCACGGTTAGAGCCAGCAATCGTAGGGACAATATTTAAGTGCTCTTTGCTTGCTAAAGCCTTTCTCAATCCCATAACTGGAATCACGATTCCATCAGCTGTCATTAAAGGAATATCTTCATAGGAAGGTCTATTTGCATAGTGACTAAAAAAATCTTCTGCAGATAGGTCTAATAGAATTTTTCTTAGTTCTTTTTTATCCAAGCTGGATTGACTAATCTTTATAGCATTTTTTTGCAAAACTCTGTCGACAATATTGAAACTCGCATAATTTGAGGTGGAACTGTAACTGTCTTGTTTAAAAGCTAGATCTGATTGAATTGTAGTTGTGTAGCCTGATTGGGAAATAGCTTTATGAAATAGTCCCTTAGCTTCTTTGGATGCCAATAGAGAAAATACATTGTGACCACCTGCAGATTCACCAAAAATAGTAATATTTTTGGGATCTCCACCAAATAGAGATATGTTAGATTGAACCCATTTTAAAGCTTCAATAATATCTAAAGTTCCAAAATTAGATGTTTTATCAAGACCATTTTGTAAATCTTGAATAGCTGGATGGGTAAACCAACCAAATGGTCCTAGTCTATAATTTATAGCCACTACAATAACATCGTGGCGTTTAACCATTTTTGAAAAGTCATAAAGATCTTTTAGCCCCGATGTATTTCCACCCCCATGAATCCAAAACATTACAGGAAGTTGTTTTTCAGATAAATTTTTAGGGGCTTTGATATCCAGATAAAGACAATCTTCAGTTCCAGAAAAATAGCCCTCTCCGTCTGAACCACCCATGCCAGATGGCCTTTGAACACAAAAATTATTATCTTTAGGTAATAAGAGTCTTTCAGAATTAGTAAATTTTCTTGGTGCTTTCCAGCGAAGGTCTCCAATAGGTGGCCGTGCATAGGGGATGTCATCCCAATTTAGAACACCGGAACTAATATAGCCTGAAGAAATACCTGAAGAAGTTTTAATTTCAGTATCTGCACCACTTAATATTGAGAATAATAAAAGGGTGGATATAAATATATAGTGATTCATCGGGAATGAGCCTTGTAAAGGATAATAGTAATTACATTAACATAAATATGTCTATAAATTATACAACTAAAATTATATATAAAGTATATATATAAAAGCTATGCATTCACCATAATAAAGAATAAAAATATGTTGAAATTAACTGCTCATTGTTCAAGATTTTTATGGGCAGTTTAAATAATCTTTATTTTATTAATGCGATTTAACTTTTCAAGGGAAGCTGTTTAGAATTTGTAAGTTAGACAATACAAAGGACAAAAAAATAGCGGCATAAGCCGCTATTTAAAAGTATTTTTTTTAAGTACTAGTTCCTGTACTAGTTCCTGTGCTTGTACTAGTAGTTGTACTTGAGCTAGTAGTAGTAGTAGTAGCCTCTGTAGAAGCTGTAGAAGCTGTAGAAGCTGTAGAAGCTGTAGAAGCTGTAGAAGCTGTAGAAGCTGTAGAAGCTGTAGAAGCTGCTGGCGTTGGTGCTGGCGTTGGTGCTGGCGTTGGTGCTGGCGTTGGTGCTGGCGTTGGTGCTGGCGTTGGTGCTGGCGTTGGTGCTGGCGTTGGTGCTGGCGTTGGTGCTGGAGCTGGAGATGCATTATCTCCTCCTGCAGCAATAAGAGCAGCAGCAGCAGCTACAGCAGCAGCAATTGCTCCTGGATCTAATGCTTCATCTTTTTCATTAGTTGACTCTTCAACGGAAGACCCTGTATCGTCATTGACGCTATCCACAGCCTCTTGCGCAGAAATATCTGTTGCAAATATGCCGTAAAAGAAACTAAATGTAGCTCCCCATAAAACTCTAAATTTTGATTTAATAAATCTTGCCATTTTTAGTTACCTATTAATTATATAAAATACTTAATTAAAAATGTTTATATATAAACACTATTAAAAAATCAATTATACCTAATAAATGGATTATTAGTGAATTTTTTTTTCGAGGTTTATTTTAATTAAGAAATCCTTCCCATCCTTTATCTATGTCATGGAATGTACTATTGAAAATAAGACCGTTTAGACCTTTTTCATATTTAAGCTTAGCCCCGCCATCCCTTGTAAGGGGTGATATTTTAAAACTTGTATAGCGTGAGTTATATTCTCTTCTGAAAAGATCTAGCGGTATTTGAAAATAAAAGCCTTTATCAAAACTTCCCTCACCAAATAACTCTGCTGAAATATTTGTTTTTGTAAAATATATTCCCGCCTCAAACCCTGATTTAGTAATTCTTGAAAGATCAAAAGTAAAGCCATCATCTTTCGCTAAGTAGCGCCCGTAACTTATATTTGCCTCTATTCCACTGAATAACTTATAAGCAAAATTAATGTGACTTGTTGAAGTTTGGTAATTTCTAAATTTAAATCGCTGATCAAAGTCTCTTTGTTTGACCATAAAACTTTCAATCCCAATAGAAAATCTTCGATCAAACGGCCTATATAGAATCTCACCACCAAAACCACCATACATCTCCTCAAAGAGCCCGCCACTTATTCTTGCATAAAAGTTCTCAGCCGGAGACCATATATAGTCTAGTTGCATTCTAGTGATATATTGATCAGCTGCTTTAAGATATTCGTTTAGATCGGTTCTGACATGAGGTAAGAGCGATTGGGAACCAGATATTGTATCTTCAAAATTATCTGCCAATAAAATATTAAGTTCAGAGGTAAGGATAAGGTTTCTACTAAATTGAATTTCACTAGTATGTTGAAGGCCCGCGCCTCCAAAGAAAAATTTCTCAGGATTGCCGATATGACTAACAAGATACGGACCAAATGATGAAAAAATAACAGGAAATGGAACAGTTGGTTGGAATTCATTTTTCAGGAAATTTTTAGGTTCTGAAGATTTATATTCTGTGTAATATTTAACAACTTCTATAGGTTTTATTTTATCTAAATTATTAGCAATATATGAGATCTCATTTAAAGAAATTCCAACATTTATATGCTCGATATTAATTTGGTTTAAATTAATATTATTTACATCTGCTACTTCTTTGGCAATAAAAGCAGCGTAGGATGATAATCTGATTGGATTTCTATGATCGACACTAGAAATTGCAATATCTAATTTCTTACTTTCTAAATTAGCCGTTTGTAAATATAGTCTGTTGGCATTTAGGTTAAAAAGAAGGTCTTTATAGAATGTAGTATCGGGATTTTTAGTTTTTTCTATTTGAGGTCTAAATTTATTTTTTTTCTGCAAATTATTTTTTACAGAAAAGCCGGCTGATATCGAAATATTTACTGTGTTGCCCTTAATAAATGAGGTTTCTAATGTCAAGAAATCATTAATAGAATAGGATAATCCTAGGTTGATATTAGAATCTTTTTTTCGCAACGCTTCCAAAGTATCATTTCTATTTGAGGCAGTAAAATCAAAATAATCAAAAGGATCATACTCCACCTTTAAATTTAACCCATTAATTTTTGATATTTGCAATTCTAAGCCGCCAAAAAGTGAAGACTCTCCTCTGAACCATTGGTCATATGAAAAAGAGCCCCCTAAATTATAATTGGAAGAAGATCCAGGTCTGATAATTAACTCACTAGAAAGTACCGATAATGGATTCTTAAAACTTTTTTCACCCGCCAATTTCCCCCAACCAATACCCAATGAAAATTTTAAGTTCTCTAGATTATATGTAGAGACTAGGTACTCTTTTGAAAAAAGACTTGTTCCTGCAAAATCATCAAGACCAAGGGCAAATTCAGGTAAATAAGCGTTACTTGGAGAAAATGAAAATTTTACATTAAAACCTTTATCTAAATAGTGACCTCTTTTACCATCTCCTTCCCATCTCAAATCTTTTGGACGATAATAAAAATAGCTAGCTTCTAGCCAATCAAATGGTGAAACTGTTAAAGTTCCGATTTTCCATATTTGATTCTTATTGAATGTAAAATGGACACTGGCTTCCTGTCTAGATTGTGCTGAAGGTGTTTGAATTAAGCCAGTTTGACCAAACGAGTTAAAAGATTTATTTTTATCAGCTCCCGTCGATAAGTAGCCAGAGTCATCGGCATTAATGGAAGCGCAAAAAATTAATAAAAAAAAAATCTCATCTATTTACTACTACCTATCGCTTAAGATAGATAGCGATGTTAAAGACAAAGCAAGACTGCTAAGGATTGGAGCCCAAATAGATGCAACTTTTGCAGGATCTTTAATGGATGATTCTCTAGGTATAAATATTATTGAACCAGGGTATACCGAAATCTGCTTTCCAGACTCTAGAAAAGATAATTTAGATGAACTAGACATTAATTGAGTTTTTCCATTAGGATGAATAATAAATATATTTTTCATATCAGCAGCAGAACTGGTACCACCTGCATTTTGTATATAATACGATATTTTTTTATTAGGCGAATATCTTATAGTTCCTTTATTATTTACCTCTCCATAAACATAAACTTGCTGAGTGTTATGGGGAATATTTATGACATCTTGATCTTCAAGAATTGTATCTGAAAGAGGGTTTACCTCTATATAATCTAAATCAAATTCAGCCATAACCCTTCCTGATACTGGGGCATTCTTAACTTGCTCCATGATCAAGGCCATTGATCCTGAAGTTGATTCCGACTGTTTATTGATGATATCTTCTATGAATCTGTTGTAGAGCTTTTCGTTTGCTAATATATTAATATTTTTAGTGGCATTGTTCTGTAAATATCCACCAAAAGGGTAGGCAGAAGGCATATAACCGCCAGCTCTTAACACGATTTGTGAAAGAGTGTCGCCATCATTAATCGAATATCTTCCAGGCCTCACTACTGCACCAGAAATGAAAACCTCTCCATATAAAAACTCTCCAATAAATAATGTGTCACCAGATAACGGTTTTATAGAAGACAAATCTTCCTCACTAATTTTAAAGAAGTCTATACTTGTTTTATTTAGCCTTTCATAGGAAAGGAAGTCTAAGTCTGCACTATATTTGAAGTTGTTTGCAAATCTAATTAAATTTTTGAATGTTTCTCCCTCTTTTAACTCATAAAGACCTGGTCTATTGACTCCACCTACAACGCTAATAATATTTTGCACAGGCTTTATAAAAATACTGTCTCCGGATTTAAGTCTTGGTCCATATCTTGGCTTGCCGTCAATAAAAATATCATAAAGATCTAATGTATCTATTGTAATGCCTTCTCTAATTATATTAATCTCTCTATAACTACCTTGGGCATCCATGCCTCCTGACATGCTTAGGGCATGCAAAGCATTAGAATTACCATTTAATGTGTATATACCTGGGTTAAATGCATTACCAGCAATTAACACCTGGATATCTCTTACATTTACTAGCGTAATAAATGCCTCAGTTCCAATAAACGAACTTTTTACCTTATTCTGAATAAGGAGAAATGCTGAATCCATAGAGAGTCCACTCAAATTAATTTTTCCAATTTCAGCAATATTTATTGACCCATCTCTTTTTATAGAAAGCCTATCAATTGAATTTTTTTGACCGACTAACTGCAATTCAAGAATATCTCCAAAATCTAAAACATATGAACCGTCAAAATTAGGTTCATTAATAGGCATAAATGAGGATTGCATCATATTAAATATCGAAGCACCAAATCTTTCGTTTTTAGAAACCTCGGAGAATGGTTTTTTTACCATGGTTGATGGTCTTCGATAAACTATCTCCTCACTTTGTTTCTTCTGATCCATCCTTGTTAAAACATCTGTCCTTACACCTTCCGGTAAACTTTTTAAATAAGCATCATCTAGCTCTAGTCCCTGCGAATATAGCGAAGGAGCTACCAAAAATAAGCTAGTGACGAATGCTGCGAAAAGGAAGTTATGTTTATTCAATTTATGCTCTCTTTTATAATATTTGAGACTTTTAAAGTAAGTCGTATTCTTGAATCTATTATATAGGATTCTTTAGTTTTAGGGTTCCTTCCAATTCTTTGTGGGGTAGTCTGAGAATCAAAGCTTCCAAAACCACTTAATTTAACAACCTTAAACCTTGATATATTTTTTATTTGATTTAAAAAAGATTCAAGAATATTTGAACCTTTTCTTGAGCTTATTTTTAACCTTCTAGAAACTATTTTACTGATATCTTTTTTGGTAGTTGTCATATTTACTTTAGACCAGGGATTTCTATCCCACTTAATTTAAGAGACCGTTCTATTATATCATTAAGAACATTTTCTATTTGAGCAGTAGTTAATGTCTGATCATTAGATTGAAAAACAAATCTAAAGCCAATTTTAATTTCACTTTGCTTTTCATTCTTAAAATAATCAAAAATAAATACATTTTTTAAAATTAAATGCTTAAAGTTGAGGATTAAATCTTGCAGTTCATCAACTTTACTATAATTTTTAATCGAATATGAGATGTCTTTAAACGAAGAAGGTAGTTCTGATATTGCCTTGTATTGAATGAAATCATTTGGTGGTTTTGATTTTGCATTATATTTTAAAATACTATCTGAGAAATTTTCGATATCTGTCTCTAAACTAAGTATCTCAGACTTAATTTTTGTATCAAGCTCGTCTCTAGGCAGAACTATAAAATTAAATGATTGTTCTGGAAAGCCTTCCTTAAAAAGGTTTAATAAATATTTTTTACTCACCTTTGAAGAGAAATCCTGGTAATTTAAACCAACTCTTCCGCTTGCTATAACGGCTAATCTTCTGTCTTTTTTAATACCATTATCTGATGAGTAGATATCTGAAATCTCAAATAACTTAACTGAATCTTTTTGTCTTCTTTCATTGAATAATAGATTATCTAGGAGGGACTTTGTTATATTAGTCCGTAAATACTCTCTGTTTGAATCCAAAGGATTGTCAACTTTAATACAATTTTTAGCACTTACATTAACAAATGGTGAATTTATTACCTCATAAAATCCTTTATCTAAAAGAAAAGATCTTATTTTATTTTCAATAACATTCCTATTTTGAGATGTGTTTTTAGGAATTTTTAGTTCTGAAACTGGTATGTTGTCGTAACCGATAACTCTTGCAATCTCTTCAGCTAGATCATTCTGTGTTCTTACATCGCTTCTATGAGATGGAATATTTATAAACTTCTCTTCGACGTCAAAACCAAGTTTTAAAAGATAGTTAATATAATCCTCTTTATTTATATCGACACCAATTATTTTGTTAATTTTTTTAACATCAATTAAGATTTGATGCCTTGGATTACTTTTATAATTATGAGTTACAAGTGAAAGATTTTTTATAACTGAATGATTACCAACAATTTTTATGAATCTTCTAAGCACTTTATCATGACATTCTGGATCAACTCCTCTTTCAAATTTATGAGCTGCTTCTGATTGAATGTCATATTTTACTGATTTACCTATTATTGATTCTGGGTTAAAAAAAGCACATTCGACAATCACACTTTTAGTCTTATCAGTACATGCTGTACCCATACCCCCCATTACTCCGGCAAGATTAATAACCTCATTATTTTGTAAAAAAACTGCATTTTTTTCTTTTAAAAAAACTTTTTTTCCTAACAATGATTCAAACTCATAATCGCCCTCAATCTCTTGAAAAGTAAGTCTGCTATTAATTTTTTCTGCATCATAACAGTGAGTAGGCTGTCCCATTTCATATGAAAGATAGTTTGATACATCTGTAAAGAAGTTATTTCGTTTAAGAGACAGATCAGCAAAATAATCTTTCAAACCGCCGCTATATGACAATGGAAGTTTATCGATTTCTAATTTTAAGAAGGATATTTGAGGACATGCATTTTTTGATAGATTTTCAAAATCCATTGATAAATGACTTATATCTTCTTGGTAGGTATCATCTTTCCTGTTAATGGTATAAAAAACTCTAAGATCTCGCAGCAATCCCTCTAGAGACAAACAATCACCTCTATTAGGAGTGAATTCCATATCAAAAATACCATTATCTATTTCATGCTCATGACCAAGTTGAAATAAACTATTAGATATTTGCTCAATACTTGGATTTTCTAAAATATATTGAACTAAATGACTGTATGCTATTTTCATTTGAACTGACTCAAGAAATCTAAGTTAGACTTATAGAACTCTCTTATATCTGTTACTCCATGCTTGAGCATGGCTATTCTCTCAATGCCAAGACCAAATGCTAAACCACTATATTTATTGGAATCTATATTGCAATTCTCTAGAACAACTGGGTTTACTAATCCACAGCCAAGTATTTCAAGCCACTTACCTTCTTTTGATAAAATATCAACCTCAGCCGAAGGCTCTGTGAATGGAAAATATGAAGGCCTGAACCTTAACTCAACATCTTCACCAAATAGTGAGTAGATTATTTTATAAATTAGATCTTTCAGTTGAGCAAAGCTAACATTCTCATCTACGTATATACCCTCTACCTGATGGAACATGGGTAAGTGAGTGGCATCATCATCTTTTCTATATACTTTTCCACCAGAAATAAATGCTAATGGTGGTTTTTTTTCTAGCATACCTCTAATTTGAACCGGCGAAGTGTGCGTTCTTAGAAGATTTGATTTATTTTCAACATAAAAAGTATCATGCATCTGCCTTGCGGGATGAGATTTTTTTATATTAAGCATATCGAAGTTAAATTCTTCTGTCTCTATTTCTGGTCCATCAACAATCTCAAAACCGAACGAAATCAAAAGATTCATAATAGAATCTTTCATATGATTTATTGGATGAAGGGAACCCCTGTCTTTGATTAACTCAGGAAGTGAAATGTCCTTATCTACTGACATTAAACCAGTATATCTAGCTGGTGGCTGTTTTTACAATCTTCTCAAAAGTTGTACTATCAGTAATAGCTATGTCAGAAAGAATTTTTCTATCTAGAGCAATGTCTTTTTTCATCAAGGAGTTAATTAGAACAGAATATGAAACCCCTAGCTCTCTAGCTCCAGCGTTAATTCTTGCTATCCAAAGAGCCCTGAAAGCTCTTTTTTTGTTCTTTCTATCTCTAAATGCATATTGTAAAGATTTAATATTTGATTGCTTGGCAGTTCTAAATAATCTACTTCTAGCACCATAATGGCCCTTGGTAGCATTCAATACTTTCTTATGTTTCGCTCTAGCGGTTACTGATTTAGTAGTTCTTGGCATGATTTATCTTCTTATTAGTTTTGAAGCCATCTTAAGCACAACACCTGTTAGCTTAGTAAGGCCTCTATTATGTCTTTTTCTCTTGGTAGACTGTTTGGTAAGGATATGATTTCTATTTGCACTTTTACTTTTTACAGAAGTACCTGTCTTCTTAAAACGCTTTGCAGCTCCAGAATGTGTTTTTAATTTATATCCCATATTAATCTTCTTTTAAATTTATGTTTACTTCTTTTTTAAAGGAGAAAGAACCATCAGTAACTGCCTGCCTTCAAGTGAAGGCTCTTGATCTACTTGGGCTATATCTTCCAACTCATCTCTCAATCTGTTTAACAGGTTAAGACCCATATCACTATTAAGTATTTCTCTACCTCTAAAACGGACGCTTATTTTAGTCTTATCTCCGTCAAGAATAAAGCTTTTAACCTTTTTTAATTTAATATTATAGTCACCTATATCTGTAGAAGGTCTAAATTTAATTTCTTTTGTTGTATTTCTTTTAACTTTAACCTTTGAAGAAGACAGACTTTTCTTCTTGTCAAAAATATGTTTCCCGTAATCAAGTAGCTTACAAACAACAGGACTAGCGTCTGAAGGAGACACTTGGACTAAATCTAATGATGCCACTCTTGCTGACTCAAGGGCAACAGAGGTTGGAACAAGACCTTGCTTCTCTCCATTGGAGCCTATAAGCATAACTTCGGTAGCTCTAATTTTTTCATTTATAGGCGTGATATTTTTTTTTGGAGAAGCTATGTGGATACCTGTGGTAAATATTTGAAAGAGTTATTAGGCATCAAGAATATGACAAAAATATATTTGTATCATGAGTGCGAGTAAATTTAATCATAATTTGATGTGATTCTATACTAATTAGCTTAATTGGCAATATTTTTTATTACGGCTGAAGAATTGAATGACTCCATCCATTATCGTTTATTTCAAAAATCTCTCTTTTATTCAATCTAGATTCATGACCTTCCCAAAATTCAAAATAATATGGGGTGAATGAATACCCTCCCCAATAGTTAGGGCATTCTTTTAAATTATCTAATTCTAAAGTTTTATTATAATTTTTTTTAACACTATCGTAAGACTCTATTACCTTTGATTGGTCGGACGATATAGCTAGAGCATTTTTTTGCTCCGATCTATCACTAAAATAAGCTTGGTTAAATTCTTTGGAGGTTTTTTTAATCATGCCCTTCATTCTAATTTGAACATTTATTTTATTCCAATAAACTAATGCTGATATTTGATTATTCTCTTTAAATTGAATCGATTTTTGGCTTTCATAGTTTGAAAAAAATATCCATTCATTATCTGTAATGAACTTAAGGTTAACAAAGCGTGAGTCCACTTCTTTTTTAATTTGAGAATATGAGCTAATGGCAATGGCTTCAACAGAATACTGTTTTCTTGCTAATGCTTCATTATAAAATTTCTCAAATAATCTATACGGTGTTGAGGAATTCAAATTAGTGATTGTTATCATTTAAAAAAGTATTTTATGTAAATATAAATAGTATAATAACCTCTTATTTACATAAAAAGGATACATTTCGAAATGAAAAAAATTGCCCTTATAACAGGAGTTACTGGTCAAGATGGAGCTTACTTAGCAAGATTTTTACTAAAAAAAGGTTACGAAGTTCACGGACTTAAAAGACGAGCATCATCTTTTAATACTCAGCGTATAGATAGCATTTATAGCGATCCAAATGAAAATACTGTTAATTTTTATATGCATTATGGAGATTTAACAGATAGTTCTAATTTAATTAGCTTAATTCAAGATATTCAACCAGATGAAATTTATAATCTAGCCGCACAGTCTCACGTTCAAGTGAGTTTTGAGACAGCTGAGTATACATCCAATGCAGATGCAATTGGTACATTGAGAATACTAGAGGCTATCAGAATTTTAGGTTTATGTGATAAAACAAAATTTTATCAAGCATCAACCTCTGAGCTTTATGGTAAAGTTCAAGAAGTCCCTCAATCTGAAACGACTCCCTTTTATCCAAGGTCTCCATATGCTGTTGCAAAACTATATGCATATTGGATTACTGTCAATTATAGAGAAGCCTACAATATACATGCATCAAACGGTATTTTATTTAATCATGAAAGCCCTATAAGGGGAGAGACATTTGTAACTCAAAAAATAGCAATGGGTGTAGCAAGTATTCATTCAAAAAAACAAGAATGTTTATATTTAGGAAACCTTGATGCTAAGAGAGATTGGGGTCATGCAAAAGATTATATTGAGGGCATGTATCGAATAGTTCAAAATGAAACACCTGATGATTTTGTTCTAGCGACGGGAAGAACTGAGACTGTTCGTACATTTGTTGAAATGGCATTTAACCAAATTGATAAGATTGTTGAATGGAGTGGCTCGGGAGTAAACGAAATTGGAATAGATTCTAAAACCGGTGAAACACTTGTAAAAGTTTCTTCAAAATATTTTAGACCTACTGAAGTTGAGCTTTTAATTGGCGATCCCTCAAAGGCTAAAAATATTCTTGGCTGGGAAGCCAATACTAAACTTGAGGATCTGGTTGAGGAAATGGTTCGGTATGCAATTTTAAAGTCAAGTTCGAATGATGTGCAAAATAAATTAGCAGATTTTTAAATGTCTAAATATTTTTTTGATATATCCAATAAAAAAATATTCATTGCCGGCCATAAAGGCATGGTTGGTAGCGCAGTTCAAAGGAAGTTGACTAGTGAGAGCTGTACTATACTGACTGCTGAAAGGTCTCAATTGGATCTCATGAATCAAAAAGAGGTATCTTTATGGTTTGAAAAGAATAAGCCCGATGTTGTAATATTATGTGCTGCAAAGGTTGGGGGGATATATGCAAACAATAAATTTCCAGTTGACTTTTTATATAATAATCTCACTATTCAGACTAATATAATTAGTGAATCTTTTAAAAACGACGTTAAAAAACTTGTTTTTTTAGGCTCAAGTTGTATTTATCCAAGAGATTGTGAGCAACCAATGTCAGAAAAATCTTTACTTACCGGATCATTGGAATCAACAAACGAATGGTATGCCATAGCTAAAATTGCAGGCATAAAACTATGTCAAGCATATAGAAAACAATATAAAAAAGATTACATTTCGGCAATGCCAACAAATCTATATGGACCAGGTGACAACTATGATCTTTCTTCAAGCCATGTTATTCCTGCTTTATTAAGAAAATGTCATGAAGCAAAAATAAATAAAGAGGAATCTATGGAAGTATGGGGAACAGGAACTGTAAAAAGAGAGTTCCTTCATGTTGATGACTGTGCTGAAGCGATTATTCATCTTCTTAAGAATTATTCTGATTCTGAGCAAGTTAATATTGGTACGGGGACTGACATTACAATTAAAGAATTAACTAAAACAATTCAAAAAGTCATTGATTATAATGGGGGAATTAAATTTGATTCTTCAAAACCAGATGGTACGCCAAGAAAGCTGCTAGATACATCAAAAATTAATTCTCTTGGATGGAGCCCCAAAATATCATTAGAAAAAGGTTTGCAAAAAGTCTATGAAGACTTCGTCAAATAGATTTTTACTTAGTTGGAAGAAATCAAGAATACTATTTATATAGTTAGCTTCTTTAATAGGATTTAAGGAGAATTTTTAATAGTGATTATCTATACTTTTCTTTTGCCCACTCTTTATTAAAAACTATCTCTTTATCATCTGATATCTCCAGCCAAGGTTTTAATGAAGAGCTTAGAGTAGGCTTAGATATATAAAAAGCAAAAAGGTTTTGTTGTTTTTTGAAAATTTTTATAAAAATAAGATAAAAAGGTAAGACTGATTTTAGAAAAATTGTTTTGAGGTTGCCTTTGACCTCCAATGCTGCAGTGCATGGGAACGCTGCTCCATATCTGTAAATAAATTTGTGGTCATAGCAGGGTGAGTAAGTGCTAATAGTTTTTTCTATTTCTCTTTCCGTCCATCGGTAAATATAATTTGGGATTTGTGTATTATTTATACCTCCGAACTTACAATCATTATGAAATACTGCTGCATGTTCATATGTTTGCGTTAAATCAAACCTTTCCATGAATTTCATTAGCAAAGAGTCTCTTGATTCAAAAGCTAAAACTCCTTTTTTAGATACTCTAAATAATTCTAATAAGGTTTTATGAGGCATTGCAGTATGATGAATTGCAGCATGTATAACTACATAATCAAAAGATTCATCTTGATAAGAAAGTTCTTGAGCATTTTGAAAATCCCAAATAAAAGGATGATACTGTTCTTCAGAAGTTCTCGTGTCTAAATTTGTTATAGTCACATTCTTAAATTCTAATTCTTCAAATACTGACTTATCAAGCAAGCCCCCTCCACAAATTAAAACTGAAGATCCGTCATTTGGTATTAAGTTTTTTACCGTTTCAATATAGAAATCATTTCGTTGAAATAAGCCCTTGAAGTTCATGAATTTTTTATAAATTAAGTACTCAAGAATTCTACTTCGTATTTTCTATTAAAAAAGATAAGAAATATCATAATAAATAGATTACATTTAATGAGTTTTTAAAAAACATAAAATTTTTAGATGTATGGTTAAATCAATGGCTAGAGAGACGTTTAAAAGCGTTATGAAAAGACACCATAGCTTCATATCAAAAAATAATACATTTAATTGGCACTTCATAATGCTAATTAATTACATTTTTTGATCTAAATTTTTACCTTTCTCAATATGATCAAAATCAATTAAAACAGATTTAAAAATATCTAAGATTTCTTTTTTATCCCAATTATTCGAAGATCTTATTCTATCTATTTCTTTAATAAAGAAATCAAGCTTGCTTTCATTAAAATCTAAGTCACTTTTAACAACACCCAAGTTAACAAATCTATCTAAATCTAGTATTTCATTTGCAGTAAAAAATTCTTCATAATCTTTCTCTCCTGTTGTGTCACTATCAAAAAAATAACAAGGCCACTTTTTAATGGCAATTAATTCATCAACTCTTTCTCTTGATTCTTCTTCTGAATCACACTCATAAGCGTCATAACCATGATAATTTAAGAATTTTATAGCAATTGAAGAAAAGGTTTTTAAATCCAAATCCTCGCTTAACTTCGGAAAAAGAATATCCCTATTCTCACCTAATAAACATGATATTAGACATAATTCTCCAGATTCTTGTGGGGTAACAAAATATCTCCTAACATCTCTTGGCGCAGCTATTGGCTGTCTGTTCTTAAGTCTCATATTAAAACCATGAAGAAGCGAGCCATCCGAGAAAGCAACATTAGCAAACCTTGCAGTAGATATTCTTATATCCCTACTCTCTTTCATTAAAAATAATTCCATTATTCTTTTGGAAGCTCCCATCATATTCACAGGATTAGATGCTTTATCAGTTGAAACGCAAAAATATTTCTTAGCATTAATGCTTTTTGCCATTTCAATAGTTTTAAGAGTGTTAGTAATATTTACATCTATCATTCTCATTAACGTAAATGGATCTTTTTCACTTCTTACATGCTTTAAAGCAGACAAATTAAGAATATAATCATATTCTCCCTCTGCGTGAAAAAGTGCTTCAAACTCTCTGCTTCCACAATCTAAGGCAAAGGTTCTAAAGTCACCAGATATATAACCAAAAGAGCTTCGAATATTTCTAACTAATTCCACTAAATTATTTTCACTGATATCAACGGCATGAAGAGTTATTGGGTTTCTTTTAAAAATTTCCTTAACTGTTGCTTGACCTATTGTCCCAGCCGCACCAATTACGAGAAATTTGCTTGAACTTACAATTTCATTAAGAGAATTATTAATTATTTTAATATCTTGATTAAAAAGATGTTGTTTACGATCAATTAATTTTAAATAGTCCATTAGATTGAGTTCTCCTTAATAAATATCATTTTAATTCTTTGTTTTTCTTTAAAGCAAAAATATATTGTCCAAATCGATTAAATAATTTTTTTATTACAAATAAAGGTAAATTATATCTAATATTATTAGCATTAAATGATCTTATAACTTCAAAATTTTGAAGAATTATACTTTTAAAACTTCCATTTGAAGCGCCACCAACTCTCATTCTGACTAAAGTCTTTGGTATATAACTAGTCTTGATTTTCTGCACTTCCATCAATCTAGACATTAGTTCTACATCTGCTGAAATTGAATATCTTAAATCAAATCTATTATCAATGAGGGTTTTAGTTTTTACATAAAAAGTAGGATGTGGTGGTGCCCAGCCCTTTCCAAATTTTCCAGGAAAGAAATCTTCAGATTTCCAGTACCTAATAATTTTATTATTTTCTTTATTTACATAAGCTAAATCACCATAACAGGCGTCAATATCATCGGATGACAAGGCATCAATAACATGTTGAATTGAAAGGTTTGAATTTAAAAGATCATCGGAGTTTAAAAGTCCAACAATATCCCCTGATGCTATATTTAATCCTTTGTTCATAGCATCATAAATACCATCATCTTTTTCAGAAATAACTTTGATATTTTTAGAATCGAAGCTTTTAATAATTTGAAGTGTATTATCTGATGATTCCCCGTCTATAATAATATGTTCAACATTTTTATAACTTTGATTCTTTACGGATATTAAAGCATCCATAATTGTCTCATCACTATTAAAAGTTGCAGTAATTATTGATACCTTCATATTAAAATTATTTAATGGAGTCAATCATATTTATAAACCTATCTTTCATAAGATTAAGTGTATATTTACTCTCAACTATTTTAATAGAGCTTTTAGACATTGATAGCAAGTCATTATTATTAAAAATAAAATTTATTGCATCTGCTAAAGATTCTGAATCATTATTTTTAAATGATATTCCTGTTTTATTATTTTCAAAGGCACAAAACTCTGGCATTTGTTCTCTCCAATTATCATGAACAATTGATGGCAGGCCATAACTCATAGCATGTATAAGACTTAGACCAACTTGTCCTGGATAGCAAAATACTTTTGAGCGATTTGTATATATTGCAATATCTTCTTCAGAAGAACTTCCCATGGCTACTGTAACCCTATCTTTCAAGTCATAATAATCAATTTCTTTATTAGCATAAGATAGCTCTTTTTCATCCTGAGCTCCCATAAGTGTTAAATTGAAACTTAGACACCTTTCATTTAGCATAGCTTTCAAAAGAAGAGGAATATTTGCCTTTGGAGCAATTCTTCCTAAAAATAATATATCTATATCTCTTTGTTGATTTTCAATGAAATAATTATTTCTACATTTGATAATAGTTTCTATATCCACGCCGTTGTTTAAAGAAAAGATATTATTAATACGAGAATGATCTTCAGCAAATCTTTCTATTTCTTTATCTGTATAAAATAAGATATTGGGGAGGTTTTTCATTAACTGATGTCGAATGGATGCTTTAAACTTTTGCGAAGAAGCGCTCCAATAATGACCCCACCAGACTAATTTAGCACCAGCTAGCCAAGATCTTAGAATAAGAATAAAATTAGAAATTATTCTTATAGAACCTTCTATGACTATGATGTCCCCTTTATTAATTTTTAATTTGAACACACCAGTTTGCCAACAGGCACCAGGTATTTCGATGACATTCCCTATTTCATATAGCCAGGGATATTTATCCTCTGATCCCTCCATAAGAGGTCCTTTACCAATATTAAAAGAGGTGTAGACTTCAAAATTTTTACCATAAACAGCATGCAACTTATTAAAAAAAACCTGTCTGTATGAGGGAACAATTCTTTGAATGACCTTGATTCTCATGTAATTTTATTTAACCTGCCGTTTTGAATCTGTATAAACTTATAAATAATAGGTATAAATTTAAATAAAATGATTATTATAAATATTGATAAAGCCATTTTTAGTCCGCCTGCTATTGTCCCCCTTATTGAATAAAAACAACAAAATACATATATTAGTGCATAAAAAGCAGAGAATTCACCTAAGCTTGATGTTGTCTTTCTTACTACAAGGCTTGAAAGATTTATTAACTCACAATAAAGATAACCGAGGACCATGGATATAAAAGGAATAAAACTTACAGTAGCTATCATACCAACAATATACCAAGTACCAAATGGAGTAAGATCATATTCCCTACTTAAATTAATAAAGTCCATGTAAGCATATTTATTTGAAAATATCTGACTTGGAATCATTTGAACAAAAAAGTCATTGAATAAGCTAGATAATGGTAAATAGCCATTGAGAGAAGAATGAATAACTATAAGTAAATTATAAAATGTATAGTATGTTTCTGATAAAAATAGTGAAAATGATAATTTAAATATCATGGGTAAGTCGTTTAATATTACGAATATCAACCCAATATCTTTATTAACTCTGTAGCTAACCGTTACGGCAAAAATAGTAATCAATAAGCCTATTATACTTGTGTATTTGATTATTCTTTTTAAAGAGGATTTCGTAAAAAATCTCTTTTTAGTTCTGGATAAAAATATTATATTAGATATAAAGAGTATTAAAAGGCCCCAGAAAATAGTTTGTCTAGTTCCCATGAATGCAAAAATTGCCATAATTATGAAAAGAGGGATTACTTTTGATATGGATAATTTTCCAGTGCTTGCTATGAAAACTCCATAAATTGAAAAAATAAAGTAACTCATAAAAAAAGTTAAGCTCACACCCTCAAGAGTATACTCACTTCTTATTCTTCCCCAATCAAGAAATAGCAATGTTATAAAGAAAAGTAAATAGCTTATATATAACTTCCAATCATATTTTTTTAAGTCTTCTAGAGCTAACTCTTTTGAACTTAACTCTTTTAAAGAAGAAATAAATTTATTTTTTCTAAAAATAATATGCATACATATACCTAAAGAAAAATAGCTAACAAATTGCAAGGCTTTAAGATTGAGTTCATATGACTCTAGAAGAGCAAAGCTCTTATAGCTACCAATTCCAACATTATGAGAGTTAAAAATAAAATAATTAATAATAGGAAGTATTGAATAAACGGTAATCATGCCTAGAAAACCAATTCTAAAATCTATTAAACCTTTTTTAAATAGCAATATAAGCATCAGCAAGATCAAAAGACTGTATGAAAGTAATGGTATAAAAAATTGAATAAAGATAGTTGCAGTGAAGCACATTAAAAATAATGGTACTGCTAAAATATTTAAATTCATTTGCTACCTAAAATATCAGAATATTCCTTTATTGCAATATTTGCTGATTTCTCCCATGTAAATTTATCTATAACTCTTTTTTTTGAATTTTTACCCATTTCTAACATCTTTAATGGACTCTTTAAAATATGATCCATAGCAGAAGCTAAGCTTTTTGGAGAGTTGGGATCAATAAGTATTCCGCATTCCGGGGTAACCTGATAGGGAATACCCCCAACTTTTGTAGATATAACAGGTAGTTCTGAAATCATTGCCTCTAGTATAACAAGAGGGAAAGTATCAGCTCTAGATGGGAATATAAAGCAATCAGCTATCTTATAAAGAGCTATTGCCTCATCTTCAGATAAAAAATCTGTAAAAGTATATCTACTTTCACCCTCTAGCAAATCACAACTTGATATCAGCAAGTCATGCTCCTTTTTAGATCTAATCTTGCCGCCTATAATTATCTGAAAATCTTTATTTGTATACTTCAATGAATTAAGTATTACATCTATTCCTTTATTAAAAGTATGATTACCAATATAAAGGAATACAGGTTTATTTAGATCTATATTAAATTTAGAAATACACTGATTAGCAATATCTCTATTTGCATCTTTGTTGTAACTTTCGTCATAACCATTTGGAATAACGCTTATTCGTTTTTTAAAACTAATGTTCTTTTCTACTATTGCATTCTCATTTGGAGAGAGAAGAAAAATAGCTTCTGCATGATTGAGTGTTTTGTAAAAAGGAGAAAGAATCATAGGGTTAACTGCAAGACCTTTCAAAAATCCAACATTATATGACTTTTTATAATCAAACATTTCTACAAAGCCATGAGAAGATATTACGTATGGAATACTATTTCTAATACAAACTTTTGCTAATGTCCATAATGCCAAAGGAGGAACTGGATTGTGAAAATGCACAATGTCAGGTTTAAATTCTTCTATATATTTATCAATATCTGAGGTCCAAAAAGAATTCTTTATCTGATTGGAAATTTTTGATGATGATTTAAATAGCCGATTACGGCACTTAAAATTCTTTATAATTAAATTATTATTTTTTGTCTCAGAATCTTCATGAGACATTATTGCTAAATGCAAATCACATAAATTTGCTGTAGCTAGAGATAGATTTTTTGCAGCTGTAACAGCCCCACTGGCAGAATAAGCAGGAGATGTGATAATCACTGCTAATATTTTCATGTATTTTAATGTTCCAAAAATGGAAGGATTTCATCATCATCCCAAGTGAGTTTCAAGGTATCTTTAATAGAAAATTCTGGCTTCCAACCAAGATCTTGCTCTAGCTTTTCAGTTGAAGCCAGTATAACTGGATTATCTACCTTTCTAAATTTGCTAGGGTCTTGCTTGATTGAAAAATCAATACAACATATTTCTTTAGCAAAATCTAATAACTCTCTCATGCTATATGTGGTTCCTGAGCCCAAGTTAATAACCCTGCTATTCGATAATTTAGAGAAATCCTTATCGCATAATCTTAGAAATCCAGATGCAACATCACGAACATCAATAAAGTCTCTTTTAGATTCGATATTACCTAAATTAAGTTCAACTTTGCCATTTTTTAATTGTGAAAATATTTCAGGGAGAATGTGAGGATTAGTTTCTCCAGGGCCAATTACATTAAAAAGCCTAACAATACATGTATCTAAAGCATTACGTTTTGTATAAAGATTTACGTAGTCTTCTCCATGAAGCTTTGTATGCCCATAAACATCAACAGGAGCAATTTTGCTATTATCTTCCTCTAATTTATTATTAGATGGAGAATACACCGCAGCAGAAGAAGTAAAAATAAATTTTGTATTTTGATTGATGCAATTTAAGATATTGATTGTTGATAGAATATTGGTCGTACAAGCTAAATCTGGCTCATTTTCACATTGAGGTATAAAGTGAATTGCAGCCAGATGTATTATTATGTCTGGATTAATGCCTTTTATTAAAGACTCTGTTTTATCTTTGTCTCTTAAATCAATATTATGGAAACTAAATCCTTGAGTATCCATTTTATTAAGTCTGTAGTCTCCACTGAGCAAATTATCGGCGACATGAACTTCAAATTGATTTTGAGCTCTAGAGACAAGCTCTCTTCCAACAAAGCCACAACCACCAGTTATTAATATTTTTTTCATAATTATGCCTTATTTTTTATTTTTATATTATATGCCGATGTTCCAAAGAGTTGTGCCCTGAAAAGCTTTAATTTTTTTTGATGCATCTTCATAATTTTTTATAAAAAGTGTGTTTCCCTTTGAATTTATATGATGTATTTTCTTTAAAACTTTATTGCTATAGTCAAACTCATAGGGTTGATAGTTCATTTCACTTAACAGAGAAAGTATTTCATGATTAGTGCCATTAAAACGATCATTATTGCCATTTATCTCAACTAATAAACCAATCATTTGATCAGATTCTAAGGTCTTTCTTGCGCCTTGGATAACTTGATATTCACATCCCTCGGTATCAATTTTCATAAATGTAGGTTTGGTTTTAAATTCAATATCATCAACTTTTTTAACTGTAACCTTGATGTCATTTGTGTGTATTTTGTCATCAACTATAAGATGATTTTCAGGGCCTTTATCATCTGTCATATAAAAACTTCCATTTTTATCGCCTGCACCAATATTTAAACAATATACGTTATCTAAATTATTTATTTGAACATTATCAATCAATCTTTTATATGTACTAGGTGAAGGCTCCAAACTATATGTGGATGATCTGCAAACACCTCCGGACAGAAGGGTGTATGATCCAAGATTGCTTCCAATATCAATAAATGTATCATCTGAGTCTAACAAATGAAGAACAAATGACATATCTTGATATTCCATTAAGCCGTAATAAAGGTTCCCCGTAAATCCAGTATCTCCATTCTTGCAAATAACTTTTAAGTCGTTAACCCATGTTTTAATAATTTCGGTCTTTTGTCTTGATAAAATCTGCCACTTAATTATACGAATGAAAGTTTTAATAACATTTTTACGAGCAAATGGATGAACGAATGGAACTATGAAAAAACTAGATATTGTTTTAATATTTTTTTTTATCATCATAAAAATTGAATTATATTTAATATTAAATCCAATCGCATCCGAGACAAAATTCTATTTGTTTTTTATTGTATGGTCCAAATGGCTGTTCTTTCAATTCAAAAAAATGCTCATCTAAGTAGGCCCTGTAGTCATTTAGATTTTTAAAGAGATAATCTTTCAACATATTTGATTCTCCATTTGTTATATTTTTCTGAAATTTTAATAAGTTTATTATAACTTTTATCATCATTCATAAGATTTTTAATATAAATTAATGTTTCAATTCTTTCTTCTTCAAGAGTCTTAAAGTTTGAATTTTTTGCTCCATATTTTTTATAAATAGGTATTTTTAAACCAGCTGATAATATTTTTCTTGGAACTTTTTGTTTTTTTATTTCTTTTTTTGTTTTTTTATCAATGCTAACTTCATTTTTTTGGGCAATTATTTTTATAAATGGCATTGGATTTAAAACAAAATCTTCAAAAGGAACAAATAATATTCTAGAGTTATCTTTATCTGACTCACAAGAAATAGTGAAGTTAAGTATCCTTTCAAGCCAATTTACAATATTTTCTTCAAGTCCAAGAGAGTGATTATCTTCATATACATTATTATCTGAATAAAAGTCTAAAAAAGATAAGTCATTAGATTCTGAAAACGATCTAAAGGTGAAGTCTTTTTCAGATTTAGTATTGATTATGTTCTTTCGAAGAATATAAACTTGTTCAAACATTGTAAGAGGATCTTTTACGGTTTCAATAAATAATAATCGATCATGCAATGCCTCATTCAAAACTGGGAAAAAAGGTAAAAGATGATTTGTTGTAAAAGATGATATTGGATTGCTATTATTAATTATCTCAACAACATGATCATCGCCCTTTTTAAATAGCCTTGAGAAATAAGTAAATTTTTTTGAGGACCTAAAGACGCTAGACAAATCTGAATACCTAAAATTTATTGATCTAGACATTTGCTGATTATATATAGATTCATCTACAAACATTTTTATAAATTCTTTGTATGCGTCTGGAGATATATTATCCGAATACAATATAGATGATATCCACTCAACTGGATATGCGAATGTTAATAATTCAACTTTAGGCAAGGCAGAAACAATTGGAGCTAGAAGTGTTTTTCCTGAACCATTGAATCCATCAATAAATATTACAGGATTTTTGAATGATGAAGACTTTTTTAAAAATCTTCCAGCTGTATTCTTTTTCTCTCCTGAGAAAATGTTAAAAGGATTCATGTTGCTCACTTAATATTTGGTGCCAATTATATCTTCTTTTCTTTCTTAATTAATTATATTTTAAGTAATTTTTTGACGCTGCTTAAGAATCTCATAATAGGAGCTTTTATTAATTTATTCTTATAAAAAAATACTTTAGGTTCTTCTTGTATAAGATTTTCAAAATAATTATTTCCAAAACTAGAAAAATATATTCCCCATGCCAAAGCATCATCATAGCTACCAACCTCAACAGAACTTGATGAAATAAAGTTTTGTATATCTTCAAAAGAATAAGCATTTTTAAAACATTTTAGGTTTTGAAACATATTTCTTCCAACAAAAAGTACTGGCTTTCCTCTTAAACATGATTCAATAGATATTGAGGATCCGAAACCAATAACCTTTGAGCATTTATCTATTAGAGAATAGCTACTAAAATTTGAATCTGGAGAAATATGAATAACGTTTTCAGGGGCAGTGGCTATTAAGGAATCTAATCTTTTTCTCTCTTCGCCCTCAATATGTCTCGAGTTTGGATGCCATCTCACCACTAGTATGGTGTCATTTGGTATCTCAGCTTTTTTTTGAAGAAACTCAACACCCTCATAAAAATTCTTACAAAAATCGTTAGAAGTATCATAGCCTGGAACACCTGCAAATTCAGAATATGTTCCAGTAAAAGCAGCTATGATTTTTTTATTTTTATACTTTTCATAAAAACTATGATCTGTCTCATAATTTCTAGAAAACTGATAATAGCCTAAATAATTTATTTCTTTGTTTTCTCCTTTATTTTCCTCTTGGCCGTTAGCTATTTTAAAAAAATTATTTGCTCTTTCAACAAGCTTATCTCTTTTATTGCTATCTAAAAGTTTTATCTTAACTTCATCTAAGTCTTTAATAGCACTAGGAACATCATGAACTGTAGCTACATTTTTTCGAACAAGTATTTTATTAAAGCCTCCTCCAGAAATAAAAGTATGATGTGTGATGTTTTGATTTTTGGCTGCGTAGACTGAAGGCCCATCACAAGACCTTCTTCCATTCCAAACATATATTGCATCAATATCATTTTCTTTAATGTAATTGTATGTATATTCGTATATTCTGATTGCATTCAGTAAAAGCTCATTAATTCTGTTTTTTTGTTCATTTACATTAAGAAAGCTATCATTAAGTTCTGTAACAATAGTTGAATACACCATATTACCAATAGGCACATCCTTATATGTGAATTCTTGTAACTCTTTAATAGATAAAATTTTAAAGTTTCTCTTTATGGATCTGTCTAAGTTAATATATGATTTTATATAATTTTTATCTTTCAAAATATTGTTATGGGTGTGTTTTGTTTGAGACTTACATGCCAAACATAATAAAGAATTTTTTTTTGGATTGGCAGGGCATCCCAAGAGATTGGAATTGCAAGAGATAAAGTGTACTTTATTATTATTAGTATTATTTTGTATTGCTAATTCAATAGCCTCTGCATGATGCGAAATCCATAAAGGTACCTCTGAAAAAATTGCAATATTCAATTTTCAAGTCTTTCAATAATGGCATTAGCCACATTGGAAATAGTTAATTCTTTATTTTTTGGTTCTATAAAAAATTTAACATGATTTCTATTAAGTGCTCCATACATCAGAGAAGGTGCCATATCATGAATAAAATTTAATAGACTATTTTCCACATCATCAGATGACATATTAATATATTCTTTTATAGCCTTTTTTGTTGAGTTTAAATCATAGACATATTGGGACGCACTGCAGTATGAATGCCAATTTTCAGAAAAAATTAATGATGGTTTTCTCTGAAGAAGGCTTTCCCATCCAACAGAACCAGATACAGTTGCAGTAATCTCTGAGCTCTTAATTAATTTATCCTGTTCAAAAAGTGAATCAATAAAAATTACATTATCAAATCTTTCAATACTTTTGTAAAAACTTATGCTTCTAGCATGAATAGTTCTTAAATCATATCTGAACTGCTTAGGGTGTTCTTTTACTAATATACACCAATCATTGGGAATAGATTTTGAAATAATTTTAATCATTAACGCCTGATCATCGAAATGACCTCCTTCGGGATTTGTAGACCTTTCAGGTTGAAGGTGAAGAGATACATAAACAAATTTTTTATTGGGAATATTTTTAGTTGCTATTGATTCATAGTAGGATTTTATTTTTTTTATTTTTGATAAATATTGTAAATGAGTTGAAAGATAGTCATGCCATGAAAAATTTCTATATGCTGCGAAAACACTTATTTGCCTAGTTTCTTCAGAAGCCTTATTCGCAATCATTGGTCTACCCTCACTAATTATTCGCAATGTTGTTAAAAAGTTTGATAGTCCAATAGACTTTGCTATATTTTTTATAGCCGTCCTATAAAATGGTTCATCTGAATACCATGAACCACCAACCTGTCCCTTGGTAAAATTCATTTCTTTTAAATCATTTATTGAAATATTCGTTATCTGTTTGTGTTTATTTAATGTTATTACATCAGAATAAGAATAATTAATTTTGCTTTTATTAGGCCTAAAATCTTCATCAATATATAAATATCCTCCAATGCCTGTTTTTCTTAAAAAAATTGTTTTTAAATTATTAAACTTTGCATAATAGAATAAAACAATATCCCATGGCATATGAGGCACATTACAAAAAATAATGGATGATATATCGGATCTATTATTGAAATAATCATCATAAAAACCCAATAGATTCCAAAAATAATTTATTTTTTCTTTAGTGGGCATTCCAAGAGGATCAGTCCTATCAAAACATATTAAAAATGTTTGCATGCATTCTAAATATTTCTTGTTTGTCTCAAGCTCAGCAATTGGCAAAGAAAAATCTTTATTTAGCTCATGTAAGGATTCAGTAGAGTACAAAAAGTTAGCATCTAAATGCTCTAAACTTGATAATTTTGAATTTTTATTTGGGATGGAATGGCTTATTAAATATTTAAACTTATTTTTTTTTTGAGATACAAGGTTCTCAGCAATATTTTCCAGATGCTCATCACCCATGAAATCACAAATTAGATATGACATATACGTATCTCTATTAAGGCTTGTAGGCTATGCAGAGTAATGTATCAGATGTTTCATTAGTCTCATGCCAGTTGCAATAAGATTTATTGAGATCTTCATCATAGCTCGATTCATATTTAATATGGCCGCCAGGCTTTTTATCACTCAGCCAGCCAAAATGATTTTGGAAACCATACCTTTGAACATATGTAACTTCTGTATTAATAAAACCAGAGGCCTCTACAATAGAACATAATGATTCTTTTGTATGCAGAACTAAATGTTCATTCCAAAATGTAAAATCTCTAAATTCGGGTAATTCAATTTCTTTGATTAAGAAGTCATTAGCATGAGGTACTTCGATCACAATCATTCCTCCAGATTGCATTTTATCCAGCAATATTTTAAGGAACTCTATTTGATTCGGTATATGCTCAAGAACATGAAACATTGTTAACATATCTGGATTATCATCAACAAAATTAACATCTTTGTGAACTTTAATACCAGTATTTTTTTCGACATATTCAACTGCTACAAGATTCAATTCAGCGCCTTCAAGCTTTTGGGGGACTCCTTTTGCAAGTCTCAAAAAACCTCCCCATTCTGAACCAACATCTAAAAGATATTTAGATTTTTCAATAAATGGCTTTAAATATTCAAATCTTCTTAGATCGTCTTCATAATAACCATGTTTATTAAAGAATTGGTCAAAAGTTGCAGCACCAGGGGATTCAATATAATGATCTGAAATAATGTTATGTTCTTCAAGAAAAATGATACCGGATGATTTATCTATAAGAACATTAAAATCACCGTCTCTAGTTTTATTATGAAATAGATCTATTTGATCGTGATTAATTGCTTTAATTGTTTTTAAATCATTAAAAACTGGATTTGTTATTTTAAATTTTTGCATTTTTTATCTCGTTATATTCATTTATATTTCCAATATCTTTCCAATCCTCATGCATTGGATAAGCTACTGTTTTTAAACCATTTTTTTGCATATCTAAAAATAGATCTGGCATATCTTTTTTATCGCCATCAAGATAATTAAAAATATTTGAATTAAGTATGTATATACCTGTGTTTATATAACTAACATAGACCGGCTTCTCTTCAAATCCTACTATATCCAAATCTTTAGTACTTACTACCCCAAAGTCACTTTTTATTTCCTGAGGCCTTACCACCATTGTAGCATCAGATTCTTGATTTAAATGAAATGACATTAGTCCATTAAAATCAACAGAAGTAATGATATCTCCATTCATAACTAAGAAAGGGTTGGTTATTTTTTTTCTAAGTCCGTGCAAACATCCAGCAGTTCCAAGAGGTTTTTCTTCTTCAAGATAGTCAATTTCGATATTAAATTTTTCACCATCGCCAAAATAATCTTTAATTTGATCTGCTAGATAATGAACAGATATATATATTTTTTTGAAATCATGCTTGATAAGATTATTAATAATTAGCTCTAACATCGGTTTATTATTGATTGGGAGCATCGGTTTTGGGCAATTGCTTGTAAGAGGCAAAAGTCTAGTTCCAAAACCCCCTGCCATTATTAAAGCAGATTTATCAAAATCATGATTTTTGTATTTCGCCCCTTCAGATTTTTTAGAAATAAAGATGAATTCTATGATGTTTTTATTGGCATCTAAAATAGGAGCTGAGGAAATTTTATTTTCTTTTAAAAGGTTTAGGCAGTCTTGATCAGAGGAATTATCATATAAAAAATGAGTTTTTTTATTCATTGCGCATGAGATTGATTCGTTTACATCCTGTCCTAAAAGAAGAGACCTTCTCACATCGCCATCAGTCATTGAGCCCACAAGTTCATTATTTTCACTAGAGATAACATAAACGATTTTTTTATTTATATTTAAACTTTTAATTGCATCAATAATACTAAAATCATCAGTAATTAAAAAATCTTTAAAAGATTCGTCTTTTACAGAGAGTCTTGTAAAAGCGGACATTATTGGAACCAGCCATCTTTCACAGAGCCTTTCAATGTCATTTTTTTTCTTATAAGACTTTGATCCAATTTAACATCTGCCAATACTTTTGCTATTTTTGGACCTGCATCGCCCATCCAGTAGGGATTTTTTCCCTTATCGCAAATTTTCTTAAAATTCTTATCGTATAAACATTTTTTTATAGCTTTCTCTAGTTCTTTTGATGAATAATCACTATCAATAACATTTACACCCCTTAATCTGCCATCTTGTCTAGAGCCAATATTTACAGTGGGGCAATGAAATGCTGGAGTTTCTTTTAGGCCAGAAGAAGAGTTACCTACACATGCAATACTTACATCCTGTTCCGATAAAGATAATATTCCATGGTACAAGTATCTACCAAGAGATCTATGTACTTGTATATTTTTATTACATGTTTTAGAAAAATTATTGATTCTTTCAATGATCTGTTGACCACCAGCATCATTATTTGGATATGTAATGATAATTTGTATATCCTCCTTGGCCAAGTTTGATAAGGCTTCCAGGCAAGGATTTAATTGATCAACTGATTTATCAAACTCAGTTGTTACCGAATGCTGAGTGAATAACACAATAGGTTTATTAAAATCTAAAGATAAGTCAGCAGCAATTTCATTCTTAGTAGCAAAGTTTTTTTCAGATATTAAGTCAATAGCAGGAAAACCTACTGTATGAACTCTCCAATCTTCTTCGCCCAAGCCCAGAATTCTATTAGAAGCTTCTTGGTTTGTAGTAAAATGAAGATGTGCCAGCTTTGTCATTGCATGCCTTACAGAATCGTCTAATGCACCGCCTTCGGTAATATCTCCACCCTCAATATGAGCCGTAGGGATATTCATTTGAGAAGATGCTATGACAGCTGCAAGACCTTCAAATCTATCAGCGTAAACTACCATAATATCAGGCTTCATTTCAGCCAAGACCTTGCTGATCTCAATAATTCCGGAACCTATTGCTTGAGCGGTAGCAAATAAAGATTTGGCATCCATTTCGATCTTTATTTCAGCATCTATTTTAAAGCCATCTAGTTTAATTTCATCTAAAGTTTTACCAAAATTGTTATCTAGATGAGCTCCAGAAACTAAAAGTTTATGATCAAGATCTGGATGCGCCTTTACAGCCCTTAAAATTGGAAATTGAAGACCATATTCAGCTCTATTTCCTGTAAATATGGCTATTTTTCTCATTTTTTAATCCTGGTTATGTATAAATTTTTTCTATTATATCCTTAAATGTGTATTGAGGCATCCAGTTAAAATCATGATTTGCTTTTTTAGTTGAAACAATATTACACGAAATTTTATCAATTTTTTTTGTCTCTATTACGCTCCTGTAGTTATAATTTAAGGAAGCGGCCATTGAATCAATGATTTCTTCTACCGATGTTCCAACACCAGAACCAATATTATATATTCCATGTTTTTTGTTTTTTGAATTAATAACCATTTCTATAAAATTACATACATCTTCAACGTAAATGTAGTCTCTTATAGGTTTTTGCGTGTATACAGTGATATCTTTACACTTGTTATCTATTTGTATTTTTATATCCCCAAAAACGTTATTGGAATGCATTCCATGTCCAATCATATTTGATAACCTAATTACCATTCCCTGATTATCTAAGACACTTTTTTCGTTAGAAAGCTTTAATTTTGTATACTCGTCATTAGATTCGACTTGGCTACTTTCATCATTTGGGTAAAGACTATTATCTCCATATACTAATGCTGTTGAAAAATATATAAGCTTAGTATTAAATTTTTTTGACAATATTAAAATATTATTTTTTAGAGATTGTGAAAGATCGTTATTATAATCTGATCTTAATGCTGGTTCTGCAGCGTGAATGAAGAAAGAATACTGATTGATATTAATATCTTTTTTATTAAGATAATTTTCTATATCTCTTCCTGGCAAAGTATGTATCTCTAGCTTATCTTTAAAATAATGTTTGAGGTAACTGCCAAGGAATCCAGAGGATCCAGATAGTAATATTTTCAATTGCTATTTACTCACCAAACAACATCATCTTTTTCTATATGATGATCTTCAGGAAAATCAGATCGAGCAATCTTTCCAAGAACTTCTTTATATTTATGTGCTTTTAATCCCTTAAGGCCTGGTCGCTTTACCCAAATATTTTTTTCCGTAAAGGGTTCGCCTTTTCTGATTGGCTTAATTGTAACTATTGTAGAAAATGCAAAATCCATTGTTACTTGCTCTTCTTTTGCAGGTCCTTTTGTGCCCCCCCTTTCTTCGAATAAAAGATTTGCTCCAAAAATTAGATCTTTTAGAGCCAAGGGATCCATTGAACAAACGATATCTGGGCCCTCTCTGCTCATGTCATCTGTAAAATGTTTTTCTAATATCGATGCTCCTAATGCAACAGCTCCGAAACAAGCATGATTTGTAACTGTATGATCAGAAAGGCCATATATAATTCCTGGAAATTTTTCTGCGATTTCTTGCATTGCTCCTAACCTAACTAAATTTGGTGGAGTTGGATAAAGATTTGTTGTATGTAAAATAGCAAAATCAACATCAGCTTTCTTAAAAATACCTATTGCAGTGCCAACCTCATTCATTGTATTCATTCCTGTACTAAGAATAATTGGCTTTTTAAAGCTAGATATATATTCTAGTAAAGGGAAATTATTGCATTCACCTGAGCCAATTTTAAAGGCAGGAACATCCATTTTTATTAACCTATCAACCGCTGCTCGTGAAAAAGGAGTGCTAATAAAAATCATTCCCTTTTTCTCGATATATTCTTTAAGTGCGATCTCCTCATCTTCAGATAAAGAGCAATCCTCCATTATTTCATATATAGATTTATCACTGTTACCAGGAATAACTGTCTTGGCATGTCCTGACATTTCATCAGAAATTATATGAGTTTGATGTTTTATGACCTCCACACCTGTTGATGCTGCAGCGTCAACTATTTTGAAAGCTTCTGACAGAGAGCCATTATGATTTATTCCAATCTCAGCTATAACCAAAGGTTTATGATTGATACCAATTTTTCGATCTAATATATTAATTTCATTCATTTTCATTTTTTTAACCTTTTGGACCAAATTCCGCTATCCATATAATAATTTGCTAATTCTAGATCTTGAAGTGTGTCTATATCTATAGATTCTATAATATCATCCAACAAACAAGGAATGGTTTTGTCAGAGAAAAAAGAATTATTTTTTCTCAAAGGCTTTGTTTTAATTAGATATAGATTTCCATTCACGACATAAGCTGGCTCTAAATCTTGAGATCTTGTATTTATTCCATCACCTTCCATAAATGGTTCTAAATATTTATCGGTTTTTTTAAATGTCCATTGGGGATGTGAGTGTGTTTCAGAAACACTGATGACGCTCTCACAAATATTGTCTATCATAATTTGAATTGCTTTTTTTATTGTAGTTTTTTTTCTAAATGGCGATGTTGGTTGTAATAACAAAACTGCGTCAACTTTCATAACATTTGCTTCATACCAATCCAAAGCATGAATCACAACATCGCTACTCTTAGCATAATCATTTGCGAGTATAGCTGGTCTTTCCCATGGCGCCATTAATCCTATTTCCTTTGCATGCTCTATAATTTTTTTTGAATCAGATGAAACTAAGATATCAGTAATTTCAACTATGCCGTCTAAAACATCTGAACATCTTTTTATAAGAGAGCGTTTGCCAATATTAGCTAGATTTTTATCTGGCAATCTTTTTGACCCACCTCTAGCTGGAATTACACATAAGATCTTCATGACACGAAAGCCTCAAGAATTTTTAGTCCCGCTTCACCACTTTTCTCAGGATGGAACTGAGTTCCAAAAATATTATCTTTTTTTATTGCAGCGACAATCTTTGCATCGTAGTAATCTAAAGTAGATAATTCAATATTTTTATTCTCAGGCTGGACGCCAAAAGAATGAGCAAAATACATATGCTTGTCTGAAACTTTATTAATTATTTTTGAAAATTCTGTTTCTTCTTTAGGTATTATCCACCCTATCTTATACCAACCCATTACAGGTATTTTATAGTCATCTGCGAAATCACAGAAATTTTCTAAAGGAAGTATTTTTCCTTTAAGAATTCCTAAACCATTATTTTTTCCACCTTCATCTCCATGTTCAAAAAATAATTGAAGTCCCAAACAGATGCCAAGAATTTTTATATTATTATTTGCAGCTTCAATAAGAGCTTCAAATAAGCCAGTTTTCTTCATATGTCTAACTGCAACAGAAAAAGATCCCATACCTGGGACAATAATATATCTTATTCCATCCAGGTCACTTTTTTTACTAGCAAGAACAGGCTGACAATTTATTGCCTTAATAGCTCTAAATATATTCTTTTGATTACCTGCTCCGTAATCTATTACAGCAACTTTTTTCATTCCTTATCGCACATTGATTGTGTTTTGTTTTGACCACGTTTTAATATCACTTATTTTGCCTCTTTTATAATGCAGATAATCTGCAATTCCAATACCTTGGACATTATAAACAGAAACTAATTCATGAATATTTTTTGGATTATTAAAACCACCACAAAAAATTACCGGTACATTAACAACTTTCATGTAGTTTGCTAGCTTTAAGTCAAAACCCTTTTTTGTTCCCTCATTATCAACAGAGGTTATAAAGATTTCTCCAACCCCTTTGGCTTGGAGTATTCCCATCCATTCATTTAGTTCAATTCCTGTATTTTCTCTTCCAGATTCTGTAACAATTTCCCATCTATCATCATTTATGCATTTTGCTTCAATAGAGCCAACTACAGATTGACTTCCGAAAAGCTCAGCAAGTTTTTCTATAAGTTTAGGATTTCTTACAAAAGCTGTATTAAGGGCAACTTTGTCAGCTCCTTTGTTGAAAAGATAAACTGCATCTTCAACAGACCTTATTCCTCCGCCAACAGTAACTGGAATAAAGACTTCGTCAGTGATAAGTTCTAGGAAATCACCTAAATGATTTTGATCATATAGGCTTGCTACAGCATCATGAAAAAAAAGCTCGTCGGCACCATCATTATAATATCGAATTGCTGACTCAAATGGATCACCTACAACACGAAGTCCTTCCAATTTTATGCCTTTGATTAATTTACCAGACTTGATGTCAAGCCTTGGAATAATACGAATATTAGATTTTGACACTTGTATTAATCTTTGTTGAATACAGTATTCCTAAGATTCCACTTATTATCTTTCTTTTCCCAAAGATGATCGCTCCTCCATGAATCTATAACATCATTAAACTGTTGTTCTGTTATTCCAGCATATTCTAAAAATATCTCATAATATTTTTTAGGGAATTCGCCATCATATTTCTTAACTAAAGCAACACCCTCTTCCCTGCTTAAATAACCATCTCTGATTTCATGAGCAGCATCAGAGGTGCACCTCCCATGACCGAACTTAATGTAGGCAAGATAAAAATGAAAACCATCTAATTGGTCATCCAAACTGGCGTATTTAGTAAAAGTACCCTCACTTCTTTCAGGATTCAAATTAAAACCTGTATGTTCTAATGCATAATAAAAATTTTCTTGAGGAATCCACTTGTGATAGTAGCTAAAAAAATGTTGCTCAATATTAAGTTCTTTTAAGCTAACAAGCTCATCCTTGGACAAAGAATATCTTTCAAGATCTTTTGGCTTGATGCCGTACTTCGCAAAAAATTCTGGGAAAATTCCTGAAAACCTATTATTAACAAAGTCTTTGTAACCCAGACTTGGCCTATCTGACATATCCATTGAGCCACCATACTCAACTTCACCATCCTCTCCATAAAATACTAAGGGAATTTTATATTGAATGGCAACTCTAAAAGGTGCTGAATACTGACCAAAAATAAATGGCTGGAATGGATCTCCCATTTCTAAAAATGCTGCTTTGGTCATCAATCTGTGTACAGCTCCATTTGGAGTTACTAAAATATTATCAAAACCAGAATCTATAATAGATGTCAGGTTTTCTCTTCCAATTTCTGTATAAATATGCGGCGCCCAAGTTACCATTAAAGGCGTCATGCCATACTGATCTTTAAGCATATGCGCAACATAATTACTATCTTTGCCCCCACTTCCTGGTAATATCACATCATATGAGCCATCAGAACTCCTGTGTTTGTTACATAGGATTTCTAGCTCTTTTTTTCTTTTATCCCAATTTATACCAGTATTTTTATGGTCAGCAAACTGACATGCAGAGCAAACGCCGTCATCATTGAATGATATTCTAGGTCTTTGATTGGAAATTACACACCTTGTGCAGTACTCAACTTTTTCTGGTAAATTATAAAGTTCTTTTGGGTTTCTATTTTTCATTTTAGCACCTTAGTAATATTCTTTTATTTTTTTGGTTATTTCGTTAATCCTTAAATTATTATTAAATGTTGGAAAGGATATGCCTCTTGTAGAAATATCTTTTGCAATTGGGCATGAATTCTTAGCAAACTCTTTATAGGGAGGCATATCAGACAAAGGATAAAAAAATCTTCTAACATCTATTTTAATTGCTTGCATTTTTTCATATAGTCGTTCCCTAGCCTCTGATGAATCAGTAAGCGCGCATGATAGCCAAACTACTCTATTTCTTCCCGGGATATTCTCTTGAAATGAAAGATTTATATCAATATTGTTAAGTAATTCTTTATACTTTTCTTCATGATCTGCTCTAATTTTGAGCATATCATCTATTCTCTCAAGTTGAGCTACGCCGAGTGCAGCTTGTATATTTGTCAATCTAAAATTAAAGCCAGGTTGTTCATGCCAATATTTTTTTTCTTTTGACATGCCATGATTTTTTAAAATAGTCATCTTATCTAAAATTTCTTTAGAATTTGTTGTGCACATCCCACCCTCACCAGTAGTCATTATTTTGTTAGCAAAAAATGAAAAACAGCCAATAGTACCAATACTTCCAACAGGTATATTATTAAAACTTGCTCCATGTGCCTCAGCACAATCTTCTATAATTGGGATATTATACTGCTTACCTATTGCACATATTTTATCCATGGAAGCAGGTTGACCATATATATGAACAGGAATTATAGCCGATGTTTTTTTTGTAATAGCCTTTTCAATTTCATTTGGTGAAATACCCCAACTATTTTCTTCAATATCTACTATGACAGGGGTTGCTCCAACATGTAATACTGCATTTATAGTAGCTGCAAATGTTAGATCTGGAATTATAACTTCTGAACCCGGACCAACTCCAATTGATTTGAGTGCTAGCTCCAATGCAACAGTTCCATTACATACAGAAGTGCTGTAATCAGTATTGCAATATTTTGCAAAATTATTCTCAAGCCTATTAATATATTCGCCAGTGCTAGAAATCCATGTGCTCAGAAAGGCATCAGTTAAATATTTTAATTCATTGCCATAAAGATCTGGGGTAGCAACTGGTGTCATTGGTAAATGATTGTAAGAAGTAAAATCGACTACCTGTTGGCTCTGATCGACAATAGGAATAATTTTTATTTCATCACTCAGCCTGCTCACAACTTCATTTGCACTATCATCAGTAGTAGCAAAGGTATAATCTTTATTAATAATATTTTTAATAGGAGAAGATAAGTCATGTCCATCGAGTAATGATCGTCTTAAGTCACCATCTGTTATAACACCTACAAGAATATTTTGATCATCAACAACAAAACAAGTTCCGTGCCCATTCTTATCTATCTTATGAAATACATCTTTTATAAGAATATCTGATTTACAAATTAAGTCTTGCATCATATTAACTCCATTAGGATGTCATAAGAGTCGGTTAATCCCTCAATATCATTGTTTATTTCCAAGGTAAACGTTTTATCTTTTAGATTAGAGGCTAATAAGGCATGATGAATTTTACTTCCTTTTTTAAGTCTCTTATTTTCATCACTTATTCCATTATTATCGCTAACATGAATATAATCTGTTAATTGACTTAACAAATTAAATTCCTGATCAAAATTCTTACCTAAGGTATTGCAACTAACATAGAGATGACCTATGTCTAAAAGCAAATTAAAATCTAGTTTTGACTTCATTGCCTCAACATCTTCATAACTTGTCAAAAGAAAGCAATTTTGATTACCAAAATTAGCATAATTATTTCTAGAAACTACATTATTCTCTACATAAAGCTTAATATCTTGGAGTTCATCTATATTTTTTAACCTTTCAATAAATCTATTATTAGCTTCTTTTCTATCAAATAAATCTCTTCCTTGAACAGATTTTCCAATTTCACTGGTGCTTATGTCAGTCAAAAAACCTGCATGAAAGCCATATTCAGTAGCTCCGTATATTTTAGATAATTTTATAGATTCATTTATAATATTAATTGTTTTACTAGATATTTCGTCTGAATCAGAGGCAAGATTCATAACAAAGTGTTCTTCTGGAGGTGGGAAATAATTATGACATCTATAATTTAAATTAAACTTTTCTTTAAGATCATGTAAATGTTTTGTATATCTTGAGTCTCTTTCAGTTCCACCGCTGAGCTCAATATTTTTAAAGCCATTTTTTGCAAGTGTTTCTACACTTTGCCAAATGAATTCGTTTTTAACACATGATGATGATACATAAATCATAAAAATAATACCTTACTTGAATTCATGAACAAAAGATTCAATATCTTCTATTGCGTTTGCTTCTTTGACCACGCCACTATTTAATTCGAATTTAGCTCCATCATAGGGAGGAAAAAACATTGCTCTAATAAATCTGCTAGCTTCCTCATAAGTAGTATCTTTTGTCTTTAATACACCTCCAAAAGGTAAGTTACGACTAAAATATAGTTTAGATTTATCAATTTCTGATTTTTGTTTAACGCCCTGAAAACCAGATGAGTATAATTTTAAGGCATTTGGTAACATTTTAATAGCCAAACTCACAAGTCGATGATATAGAGAATATGCTGTATCTGACGGAAATATCTCAATGGATTCTTGAGATATAATATTTCCGTTATCAACCTGTTCAACCATTTCATGAATTGATATACCCGATAACTTCTCATTATTAATTATTGCCCAAGGAGAAGAAAAGGTTCCTTTATAATTTGGTAATAAAGATGGGTGAATATTTAAACATCCTAATTTTGCAAGAGAAAGTATATGTCCCTTGATAATGTATCTGTAGTAACAAGAGAGGATAATATGTGGACTAAATTTAGACACTTCATTCTCAAAATTATTAATATTTTTGTCTATACACTGTATATTAAGCTTTAAGCACTCCCGAATAATTTTTTTGCTGTCTGAATTAGCATGGGTAAAAACTAAAATTGAATCTTTATCTGCAAAACCTTCAGATAATAATAAAAGTAAAGCCTCATAACCAGCCCTATGATTTGCACACAAGACAAATCTCATTTAATTATTAAGTCATCAATCGAGTAATCCTTAGTTGCTGAAGAGCCAAATAGATCACTAAGATATATTGCCGGAATACCTTCCCCCCCAGCTCTTTTACAGCCAAGATTTTTATCATTAAATATGTTCCCTTGTTTGATAGGCTGCAAAGCTACTACAGATTTCTGCAATGAGGCTCTGGTTCCTATTTCTGAAATGGTTGGCATTTTTAATGAGGACCCCATAATCACTTCTGCAGATCTAATAGATTTTATAAATTTGATAAGTTCGTCTGGGTCAAGGGATGCAGAATGATCTGGTCCTGGCAAGCTTTTGTCAAGAGTAAAATGTTTTTCAATCATAACTGATCCTAGTCCAACGGATAATTGTGAAGCCTGAATACCTATAGAGTGATCAGAAAAGCCAACCAAACAATCAAAATTATTATTAAACGTATTGATTACTTTTAAATTCACTTCTGAGTCATCTAATGGATAATTTGAAGTACACTGCAAAAGAACAATATCTTTATTGATGGGGAATATTTCCTTAAGTAAATAAGATATTTCTGACATATATGTCATGCCGGTAGAAATAATTAATGGTTTATTTTTTCTAGCTATCGCCTTAATAAATTCAATATTTGTTGTATCAGTTGATGCTACTTTATATGCAGCAAGATCTAATTCTTGAACTTCTTCCAGGCTGTCAGGGTCAAATGGAGTTGTTAAAAAAATTAAACCGGCATCTTCAGATGATTTCTTTAATATTCTTGCTGATTCTAAATTCAACTCAAGCTCTTTTAACATCTCATATTGAGTCTTTTTAGATTTTAAAGCATTTTTTTGATAATCTGCCATCTCAATATCTTTTAGGATAAGTGAGTCTGCTTTGAAGCTTTGAAATTTTATAGCATCTGCTCCAGCCTCAGCGGCTACAGCTATCATTTTTGATGCCATATCCATGTCGCCACAATGATTAACCCCTGCTTCGGCTATTATAAAAACTTTATCATCTTGGCTGATATTTTTATTACCTATTTTGATTGATTTATTGAAATTTAGATTGGTCATATTATTTTTTTAAGTTTTTTGTTATTTAGTTCGTATATTTCATCACAATAATTTTCTAACAATTTGAGGTCATGGGATACTATTAAAACGGCTTTATTATGCGATAAGTCCTTTATATTTGAAAGCATTATATTTGCAGTTTCTTTATCTAATGAACTTGTTGGCTCATCAAGTAATAAGAAATCTTTGTCATGATAAATTGCTCTTGCTACGCATACACGCTGTCTTTGTCCGCCAGATAATTTTTTCCCTCCAACCCCTACTCGCGTTTGCATCCCTTTTTTTAATTTTTTATTAAATTCAAACCCGGCAAGTTTCAAAGCCTTTTCAGCCTTAACTTCATCAGGAGTGTCATTTAGAGTAATATTCTTTATCAAGGTATCGTCTATCATAAATGGCTCTTGAGGACAGATATATACCCTGTCATATGAGTATGCATATCTCTTTTCACTGATAGAGTCTGATAACAAAACCTCTCCGGTGGTCGGATTGATTAAACCAGAAAGAAGATTTATTAAAGTTGATTTACCTGAACCTGACTCACCATATATTCCGATACAATTACCAATCCTCATATTAAAGTTAATATCTTTAAGAATTGTTTCACCATTTTCTCCATAGGATGCCGAAACGTTATGAAGGGAAATTGAATCAGACTGACCTGTATCTTTTTCACAACCTTTATTAGTTATTGAATCTTTAAATTTATGGCTATTTGCTCCTTCGTATTTAAATTCTTCGTATAAAAGATTGATTGAATTAGAGCAGTATCTTATTTTATTTAGGCCAAGAACTAATTGATTAATTGCAGGAATAGCCCTTGAAGCTCCAAAAACAAAAACTCCAAGATCTAATAATATATTAGAAGATGCGCTCGACTGACTTGAAAATTGAATCACATAAAGAATTGAGACTATAATAATTACAGTTTCTAACAATGTCTTAATTCCTACTTGAATAGTATTTGTTTTAACATTTGCCATGGCATATGTCATGGCATACTTTCTTACCAAATTAGTAAAATATATTTCTACATTCAACAATTTTATTTCTCTTAAACCATTTATACCGTTATGAACAGTGGAAATCATTTTTGCTGAATGAGTATTAGATATTTCTCCATATTTTTTAATTTTTGGTTTTACAAAATACTCACTAATTAGAAATATAATAGATGCTGTTCCAAAAGCTAAGAAAAATAAAGTTGAGTTGAGATATATAAGATATGCAGAAATAGCTATTAATATTATAAAGTCAGCAACCAACCTTAAAAGAGACCAAAGGAAGGTGTGAGCAAATTGAGCACATACTTCAAGAATTCTCTGGCTGTATTGACCTGGATCTATTTCTGTAAAACGCTCATAAGACATATTTTGATAATTACTCATCAACCTTGTTCTCAGTTTAGCCCCATAAGTTACAGTGTACTGCCATAATTTATAACTAAGAAAAACTATCATCACTCCTCTTAGAGCAAAAATAAATGCAACCATGATGCCTAAATTAATATCGGAAATTACCATAGTTGGAGTGGATTCTGAAGTGAGTGAAACTAATTTTGATATAACAACTCCAATACTCGCCAAACTTAGCATTTCTAGAGTTGCTGTAACTAAAAACAAAAATGCAAAGAAAATCAATTTAGATTTTTCTTCTGAAAGAATGAATAATGCTTTATTTAAGTCTGTCATAATTCATTTTTAAAATTAAAAACTTTAGCACCTGTGTAGTCTTTAAACAAACTTACGTTATCCTCGTGAAGCCTTAATAAAAAATTAATATTATTCTTTTCTGCCGCCTCTTTATCTATCACTGCATCGCCAACCATAATGCAATCTTTTTTTTGGAAATTGTTATCACCTAATACTGATAATATTATATCTTCTTTCTTTGAGGGAGAGCCATAGCAGCCTGAAAAGCAATGCATTAGATCAAGCTCTTTTAAAATAAATTTTATTTCTTCCTCAGGTGTTCCAGTGACTATATAGAAAAAAATTTTATTAGAATTTTTTACGATGTACTCTTTTGCTCCAACAACCCAATCAGAAGAAATAACTTTTTGAACAGTCATTTTTTTAAATCTATCGAGATACTCATTAACATTATCATCGGTATTTTTATCAAGCCAACTCAGATAAAGTGGAATTTTTTGAAATCTGGACATTCCACCATTTTCAAGATGATGAGTTTCCACTCTTTTCATAAAGTCTATGCCAGCATAATTAAATAACTCTCTAAATGATTGAGTTTTAGCGGCTAAAGATTCTTTTATAACACCGTCGAAATCCCAAAATATAACTTTGTAGTCAGATAAAAACATTTTATTCTTTTTCTTTATGAGTCTCTTCTATTAAATCAAGAAGGCCCTGACCAAGATCAGTGAATTCATGTGGAACAATCTTCTTAGCTGTTTTGGGTGAGAACCTGTATGGAGTATTCCCATAGTGATCATTGATTTGAATGTCATGTTCATATATAACATTCTCTTTTTTTCCTAGAATCTCAAAAATTATTTTAAATAGGTCTTTAACTTTTAATGATTGCTGTCCTGTAATTATGACAGCTTTATTTATAAAATCGTTATTAAGAACATCTACACTCAACTTAGCTGCATCTATTACATTTATATATTCTCTTACTTCTTCTCCACTTCCAGAATAATTTACTTTATTTTCATTCAAAATTTCTACAATAAATTTTTTTATCCCATTCCAGTTCTGAGACCTAGAGCCATAAAGAGAACCATATCTTAAAATAGTGTAATCAATATCAAATTTTTCTGAGTAGGATTCAATTAATATCTCTGCAGCTTGCTTGCTAGCTCTGTAAAAAGAGCCTTTGTCACTATAAACATACATGGATGAAGAATAAACCAACCTTTTGACATTATTATTTATCATTGCTTCTATAGCCATGGAAGCACCAATTATATTTGTTTTTATTGTTTCTTGACGTAGATCACTAGCCTCGCCAATATCTGCTATTCCTGCAAAATTATATACTGTGTCAATATCTTGCATAGATTTATTTAAAAGGTCTTTATCTAGATAGTCACCAATAATCATTTCTTGAGAATCCTTAAGCCATAAAGACTCCACTTGATCAAGAATCTTAACTTTATGACCCCTAGCAGTTAACTCATCAGATGTGTGACTTCCAATAAAGCCAGCCCCTCCAATTACTAATATATTTTTAGACATGCTTTAAACTCTTATTTAAATAACTATTTAATTTTACAGTATTCATGGCTGCACACTAATTTTTTTAATCAAATCATCCAAATCGCTTTTACATCCTGTAAAAAATTCTATTGAGCTGCTAGCTACATGAGGAGACATAAAAAAGCTATCAGGATAAAATTCTAAGAGCTTGCCTTCATATGGCTCTTCCCAAAAAACATCAAATGCTGCTTTAATATTTCCTTCTGAAATGATTTCATAAAGGTCATCTTCATTAACTAAATTTGCCCTTGCAGTATTAATAAGTATGCTTCCTTGTTTTAATAGATTCAGCCTTTCTTTAGAAAAAAAATTCTTATTTTCTGGTAAATTAGGTATATGTAAAGTTACAAAGTCAGCATCTTTTATTAGTAGATCTAATTCACTGACGTCATTTTGCATCAAATCAAATGTTTTCACATTCATTAAATTTTCAAGTTTATTTGCTACTCTGGTACCTATATTGCCCAACCCAATAACTAAACAGGTCTTATTTTGCAGCCCATTTCGATTTGTTTTTTTCCAAGGCAGAGAAATATCTAATTTTGGATAAGCCATTCTCATTATCATGGAAATTGTAAAGTTTGCAGTCTCTTCAAATAAATTTAAAAGAGTTTTTTCAGATGGGTATTCAACTAAAATTTCTTTTTCTTTGCATTCCTTCTCGGGAACATTATCTCTTCCAACACCAGCCCTAAATATAGCCCTTAAATTAGGGAATTCTTTTAGCTCTACATGTCGACTTCCTAACAATATAACTTCAGCACTTTCTTTATTATCCGTGAATATTAAATCTTCCATATAATTATTCAAAACTGAGGTATTTGTCCAAATTTTTATATTTTTCATAGTTTAATCATTAATGGTAAAGTCTTTAAGAAATGAAATTCTATCACTTTTAAATAGCTCAATATTAAAAACTCCCTTGTTTAAAAAAAGCTCATTGTATGCGTTTTCTTTAGATGCTCCTAGCGCAACAATAAAAACTTTTTCAGCTTTAAGTAGCCAAGGTATAGAGAAACTTATCCTAGGTGAGAAAGGCACATTTTCTGTGCAATTGATCATTGCGTTGCCAATTTTTTGAGAATTTCTAAAATGTCCAGCGAGATGTCCATCAGACCCAAGGCTGAGTATAACGAAATCCAACTTATTAATATTTTTCTTTCGCAAAGATGAGGACATTTTTATCTCAGAATCTTCTATATCTAAAGCAGTATCAAAGAAGTACGACTCTACTTTGGTATCAATTTTATCAAAGAGATTTTCTTCAATTAACGTTCTATTAAGGATATTTTTATCTCTATTTGTAAATCTTTCATCTGTTAAAAAAAATCTCCAGTCTTTAAACTCTAATATACTCTTGTGTAATTCACTTGCAAAAAACTTACCAAATCTACCTCCAGTTAAAGCTATATCAAAATTTTTTTTTTCTTTGTAGTCATTAATAATTGGGATTTTCCTAATAATATGAGTGGCTGCTCCAAAAAAATTATCTACGTCATAAATTTTCATAAAAATTCCGTTTTTAAACATTTGACTATGTAAATTGAAAAGATATATTAACATTATTTTAAAAATCAATTTATAATCAGCTAATAACAATAACTAATGCAAAATGCCAAAAATTATTCATGATGATGATGTAACAAACGTTCTTGAGAAAGATGGAGTACCGAAAGTTATTTTATCTGATTATGAAAACAAGCCTAATACAAATCTTAAAGATATTATAGCTGAAATGGGAGACGCCCCTTGGGCTGTAAGAATTGTATATAACGAGATATTTGGTGGTGTTTTAATCTGTCAGAATCCCGGCGAAGGCAATAGACTTCACTATCATCATAATGCAGATGAGTGTTGGGTAATAATGAAAGGTGAATGGGAATGGTTTATAGAGGGCGAGGGAACAAAAAGAGTGGCTAAAGATGACATTGTTGTTGTTAAAAAAGATACTCCGCATCAAATAACATGTGTTGGTTCTGAACCAGGAATAAGATTTGCTGTTACTAGGCCTGATGTTGATCATGTATATGTTGAAGAAGAATAATATATGCGATTTAAGGAAAAAATAGTATTTATTACCGGAGGTTTATCTGGTATTGGCCTTTCTGCTGCAAAAGATTTTATGAGCGAAGGTGCTTATGTGATATTGAATAGTAGAACAAAAGCAAAATTCGAAATTTTGAAACCAACTTTAAAAAGCATAAGTAACTCTTTTGAATTTATCGAAGGCGATATGTCAAAAAAAGAAGACGTGGATAAGACTTTTGAATATATTAAAGATAAGTTTGGCAAAATAGATATAGTTGTTAATTCTGCAGGAATTTCTCAAAATAGAAAATATAATGAAATTAGTCTAGAAGATTGGTACTACACAATTGATAATAATATTACAAATACTTTTCTTGTCTGCGTTAAAGCTATTGAACTAATGAAGGTTAAGAAATATGGAAAAATTATTAATGTTAGTTCCATTGCTGGAAGAAATAGAAGCAAGTTAGCAGGATTACATTACAGCATGTCTAAGTCAGCCGTTATAACATTGACCAAACAATTGGCAGCTGAAGTGGCATCGATCGGGATTAATGTTAATTGCTTGGCTCCAAGCCAAACAAATACAGAAATGCTTAAGCCCTTCCTGACACCAGAAAATAAAAAAATGTTATCAGAAACCATTCCAATAGGAAGAGTGGCTGAGCCAGAAGAACAAGCAAAAGTTATATTATTTTTAGCTTCCGAGGAATCAAGTTACATGGTTGGATCTATAGTGGATGTTAATGGCGGCCAAATTTAAAATAATAGCCCTTATAGCAGTTAAGGGCGATTCTGAAAGAATACCTAGAAAAAATATAAAGTCATTTCACGACACATCATTACTTGAATTAAAAATAAGACAGCTGCTTAAATCAGATTGCGTAGATAAAATAGTTGTTTCTTCAGAATCACCAGAGGCTATTGAAATCGCCTCTTCATTTGAAGATATTTTAATTCATAAACGTGATCCCTTTTACTCTTCATCCGATGTGCCCATGAGTAACGTGTACGCCTATCTTGCATCAGAAATGAATTGTGAGGATATTATGTGGGTTCCTGTGACAAACCCTCTTATAAGTCCTTTAGTCTATAAAGATGCTGTTAAACAGTATTTAAATCTAGAAAATGAACATGACTGTCTTTTGAGTTGTGTAAAAATTAATGAATATCTACTAAAAGATTTTAAACCTTTAAACTTTACAAGAAATCCATGGCAAAGATCCCAAGACCTTGAGGGTATTCACGCATTATCATTTGCTGTAAATATTTTAAAAAGAAGAGATATGATTAAATGGGGAAGTTTGGTAGGCGAAAATCCTAAATTCATAGAATTGTCTAGGGAAGAGTCAACTGATATAGATTTTATGGATGACTTTGATTACTGCGAACATATTTTTAAGAGAAATCCTGGCAAATATTTGTAGTATTTATTAGTCCCTATTAAATATATCTCTCGTAAATACCTTGTTTGAAATATCTAGAAGTTGTCCATCAATTCTATTTGCAATAATCACATCACATATATTTTTAAATTCATCAATATTTTTAATTCTCTTTATGTAATTTGAGTTGTCGTTGTCGTTGTCGTTGTCGTTGTCGTTGTCGTTGTCAAATAATACTATTTTCACTTTACCCCTTAATCTTTTAATAATTCCTATAACTGCAGAGAACCTGCTGTTATCTGAGTTTGCTTTCATTGAAAGTTTATAAATTCCAACAATTTTTGGATTTAAGTTAAGAATTTCTGCTGCTATAGCATCCTTTCTAGTGGCATTAGACTCAATAACAGCTTTTATTAAATTTTGCGGAATTTGATCGAATTCTGTTAAAAGTTGTTTAGTATCTTTTGGCAGGCAATAACCGCCGTAGCCAAAAGAAGGATTATTGTAATCATTACCGATTCTATTATCTGAAGATACTGCATTGATTATTTTTCTTGAATCAAGTTTTTTTATCATTCCAAAAGTATCTAATTCATTAAAAAAAGAAACCCGTAATGCGAGGTAGGTATTTGAAAAAAGCTTTACTGCCTCTGCTTCATCTGAGGACATGAAATAACTTTCAATATCTTTTTTTAGAGCTGATTTGTCAAGCAGATCTCCAAATTCCCTGGATTGCTTACAATCGCCTCCAATAACTATTCTAGATGGATATAAATTGTCGTAAAGAGCTTTGCCTTCTCTTAAAAACTCAGGAGAAAAAATTATATTTTGTGTCTTATATTTTATTTTTAGTTTTGAGATAAAGCCTACAGGAACTGTTGATTTAACAACTATAAAAGATTCTGGATTACACTTTAAAACTTTTTTAATAACATTCTCAACACTTGTGGTGTTAAAATTTTTTGTCTCTTCATTGAAATCTGTTGGTGTTGCAATAATAACAAGGTCTGCATTTGCATAGGCTGCATGAGCGTCACTTGTAGCATTAATATATAATTTTTTATGTTTTAAATACTCAGATGCTTCCAAATCAACTATAGGTGATAACCTGTTATTAATTTTTTTAACTTTTGATTCATCAATATCTAAACAAGTAACTTTATTATTTTGTGCTAAAAGAATTGCTATAGATGTTCCAACATACCCCAAACCCACAACTGTTATATTCTTCATTTCAATAATTTATTATACGCGACCATAATTATCATCTAAGCGCACTATATCGTCTTCGCCTAAATATGATCCGTATTGGACTTCAATAAGTATTAATTCTTCTTTTCCAATATTAGTAAGCCTATGTTTATCTCCTAATGGAATATGCCTATGAACTCCAACGTTAGTTTCATATTCATGGTCACCAATTTGAACTAAGGCTGTTCCTTTTACTACGACCCAGTGCTCAGCTCTTTTGTGATGATATTGAAGGCTAAGTTGTTGACCAGGTTTAACTGTGATTTTTTTTACTTGATATCCTTCATCAAATACTAATGTTGTATATGTTCCCCATGGCCTTATGACAGTTCCAGGCAGCTCAAATTTTTCTTTTAAAAAATCATCACCGTCTTTAAGTTTCTCAACAATATCTTTTACTAAATTACTTTTTGATTTATGAATAACTAATAGAGCATCATGGGTATCTATAATTGCAATGTCATTTATGCCAGCAGTAGCAATAACCTTTTTTACATGGCTTTCGCTATGAATGTGATTATTAGTAGAATCAATATTGATAATATTTTCATTGCTTAGATTTGAGAAAGAGTTACCACTATCGTCAAGTTCATAAGTATTGCTAATTGAAGACCATGTCCCAACATCAGACCATAAAAAAGAAACTGGAATCAACGTAACATCATTAGATTTTTCCATTACTGCATAATCTATACTTATATCTGGTTGATTTTTAAATATATCTCCATTAAACCTATAAATGTTCTCACTCTCTATAATATTAATAAAGCTTTCTTTACTAGAATTAAATACTTCTTGTGCATGGGCATTGAGATTACTTATCATTGTCTTTGCGGAAAAACAAAACATTCCGCTATTCCAAAAATGTCTACCACTTTTAACAAATTCTTCTGCTTTGTCTAAAGAAGGTTTTTCGATAAAACTTTTAGCTTTTTGAATATCTTTTGAAATTTTATCAACTTCAATATAACCATAACCCACTTCAGGACTAGAGGGCTGGATACCAAAAACAACTATTGAATTATTATCAGTTTCCTTAAGAGCTGTATTAATATTTATTTTAAATTCCTGATCGTCACCAATCAAATGATCAGCTGGAAGAACTAGACATCTTGTATCCTCACCAAATTTCTTTTTAATAAGCATAGAGGCTAGAGCTATCGCTGGTGCTGTATTTCTTCCAACTGGCTCAAGCATATAATGGACATTTATATCTTTACTAATTTCATCTACCAAATCTTTAGTAAGAAAGTAATGATCTTGATTCGTTACAATCAAAATTTCATCACTTATGATTTGAGCTCTTTCTATTGCATGCTGAAGAAGAGGCTTTCCTTGCACTTTCATAAAAGGTTTTGGAGATGATCTTCTTGAGACTGGCCAAAGTCTTGATCCTGAACCTCCAGATAATATTATTGTTATAGTTTTCATACTAGATATCTCTTAAATTATTTGTTTCTTTTTATATTGAAGATGTAATGTTGGGTTAGAACAATAAAAATACCAAAAATCACTCCCAAAATAGCACCAATAATACAAATAATGCTTCTAGTTGGTTTTGATTTATTTTCAGGTACATAAGGTGGGTCAATTATTGATAGAACATAATCTTTTTTTATTTTTGCCATCATTTGAGTCTTCATCTGACCTTCAATCATCCTATTTATAGAGTTTCTAATATCTGCAACTGATGTATCAATTACCTGCTGTTCTAAATAAGAAAGAGCTTCTGTAGATTCATATATGTCTTTTTCACGAATCATGAGATTGATTTCTTTTATTATTAAATCTAATAGGTCTTTGGCGTAATAGGGAGATAAATGCTCGATTTCTAGTTTTAGAAATCCAGTAGAGTTATTTTCCTCAATATTAAGAAGGTTGGAATACTTCTTGTGAGCATCCTGAGCTGAAGGTTTTAATGATTTATTAGAGTTACTATCAACGACCCAAAGCTTAGAAGTTACATCATATAAACTCTTATCATATGATAATTTTTTAGTTGCCTTATTATATGACTCTTGGGCTAATAAGCCGGGTAATACCCATTCATTATCTAATAACCTTTCAAGAAAAACTCTTGAACCTAATGTCGCTACTACTAAATCTTTTTTATTCCCTGATTGGGATGGTAAAGAAATGCCTGCAAAAGAAGCAACTTGGCTATATTGCGAGGCTAGGGCACCCATACCAGAAGAATTGCTTGAATTTTGATTTACTGTAAGCAAGCTTGATGACCTGTAGTGATCTTGCAATGATAATGAATAAAAAACAGAGAAAGTAGAGGAGATAAGAAAAAATATAAAAATTAATAACTTACCTCTCCACATAACACTTATGAATTCTATGATATCTATATGATCGTCATTGTAAGAGGTTGTTGTTGTTTTTTCTTCCATATTAATAGATTCTATTATTTGAATAATTATATAGCTTTAAACTTAAAAATCTATATATGGTACCCGGAGCCGGACTTGAACCGGCACGCTATTGCTAGCGAGGGATTTTAAGTCCCTTGTGTCTACCAATTCCACCACCCGGGCATGTTGTAAACCTAACTAAATATACTTCCATTTTTTAATGGAGGCTGAAGCCGGAATCGAACCGGCGTTAACGGCTTTGCAGGCCGCTGCATAACCACTCTGCCATCCAGCCAAAAAGGTGATCATTATATAGTAAAAATATATATAAATACCAAAGAATTATTTACTTATAAGTCCAGTCTTTTAAAGTCAAATAAAGGGCCTTTATAGGTTTCTAAAAATTTTAAAATTTCCAAGTGCGGAACACACAGAAAAGCAAACTGAACAGACTCAGGTTTACTTCTATAAACCTCAATACCATTTAATTCTATATTGTCTAAGTCAGATATCTCCAATAAAGGGTCCCACAAACTTACTTTAATGCCAAGGTCTTTAACAGAGTAAATTAAGTCTTTAACTTTAGTATTTCTGATATCACTACAGTTTTCTTTAAATGTATAGCCTAAGAATGTAATATTAATTGAGCTTAGATCTATATTTTTTTTCTTTACAAATTTTAAAAATAATTCAATCACCCATTCTCCCATTCCGTCATTTATATCTCTTGCTGTTCTCATTAAATTTGGAGTATATCCGGCCATCAAAGATTTATGCATAAGATAATAAGGATCAATGCTTATGCAGTGACCGCCAACCAACCCAGGCTTTAGCTTCATAAAATTCCATTTAGTTGAAGCTGCTTCTATGACCTCATGAGTATCAACCCCTAATAACGTATACATTTGATGAAGTTCATTGATTAAGGCTATGTTTACATCCCTTTGAATATTTTCAGTGACTTTAGATGCTTCTGCTATCTTTATAGACGGAGCAATATGAATACCTGCATCAATTATTGATGAGTATAAGTAAGTAATTACCTCTAAAGCCTTTGGATTAGAGCCAGAAACAACTTTTTTTATTTTTTCTATAGTATTTATCTTGTCACCCGGAACAATTCTTTCAGGACTATAGCCTGTAGAAAAATCTTGATTGAAAATTAGCTCTGACTTATCTTCTAGAATTGGAGTGCAAATATCATCTGTAACTCCAGGATAAACAGTAGATTCATAAATCACTATAGAGCCTTTGCTAATATACTTACCCACCAGCTCACTAGAGCCTATGATTGGATTAAGATCCGGTGTCCTGTCATCATTAATAGGGGTTGGAACCGTTACTATAAATATATTCCTATCTTTTAAATCCTCTTCATTGGAACTTATTTTAGCTCCATCAAGAAGATTTTTTATTTCAGAAGAATCTACATCATTGTTTCTATCTATGGAATTTTTAAGCTCATCAATTCTAGTATTATTAATATCAAACCCCAGGACATCAAATCCTTTCAATGAAAATCTAGCAGCAAGAGGAAGACCGACATAACCAAGGCCAATAATACAAACTTTATAATTACTTATATTAAGATTCATTGCTAGGAAATGAATTCAATGTATATATTAGTCCTGTATATAGAGTGATAAACAAAGAGATAAATAAAAATATATCAGCAAAGATAATAAGTAGCATATTATTTATAGCCAGGGCCAATAAATAAATACTTATAGTAAATAATTGGATTGTTGTTTTAATTTTTGCCAAGAAAGTTACTTTAGTTGCATCACTTCTATCATTTCTTGAATTCAAATCTCTAAGAGCACCTACCCAAATCTCTCTTGTAATAATTAAGGCCCCTATAAAAGCTATGAGATAACTATCCAAATTGACAGACAGGCCAAATAGTACAAAAGTAATTAAAATTTTGTCTGCTATGGGGTCTAGAACTTCCCCTAAATCAGAAACTGCATCATACTTTCTAGCCAAATAACCATCAAAATAATCTGTCATACTAGCTATAAAAAATAAAATGAGTGCAAGTAAGTAGCCATCAGAGGACATTAATAATAAGAAAATAACTGCTCCAAGTACAATTCTTGAAAATGTTAATAAGTTAATAAAAGTTACCATTAATTTAATTCTTGTTTGATTAATTCTGCTATTTTGTCATTAATACCCTTAACAGTCATTAATTCTTCTTTATTTGCTTCCTTAATATTTTTAATACTTTTAAAATTAATAATTAATCTTTTCTTCAACACCTCCCCAATGCCGCTAATATTATCTAGTTGAGATTTTTTAGTACCACCAAGCTTTTTCTTTCTTTGTGCAATTATGGCAAATCTGTGAGATTCATCCCTCATCTCTTGAAGTAATAAATATGCTTTTGAATATTTATCTAGCTCTATTATTCCATCTGAAGAAAGTATTGTTTCGGTAGCTCTTATTCTATTAAAGCCCTTTACTATCGATATAACTTTTATATCGCTGTGATCGGACTTGCTAATAACTGACTGGCTATATTTTAGTTGGCTTTTCCCGCCATCAATTAATATTAAATTAGGCTTAATACTCTCATCTTCGTAATATTTAATTCTTCTTGAAAGGACATGCTCCAAAGATCCAACGTCATTGCCAGATAGATTTTTTGGAATATTAAATAATCTGTATTCTTTTCTTTGGGGACCATGCTTAGAAAAAACAATGCATGATGCAACAGCATGATCTCCAGAAATATGACTCACATCATATGCTTCAATTTTGTCGAAATTACCTTTTATACCCATGACCTCCTTGAGATCATTGAAGGATAAAGAGTACTTCTCTTCCTTACTCACATGGTTTTGGATGACTTGTTTAGCATTTATCTTGCATAGATTATAAATAGGCTTGATAGATTTGCTTGGTGTATGGTTTATATTGATAATTTTATCAAATTTTTTCTTCAGTACTTTCTTTAAAATTACCTTTGATTCCAAGGAATGTGAGCATAGGATGTTTTTTGGTATATCTGATTGATGGTCATAAAAATTTAATATTGCACTTTGATATACATCTTCAATAGATTCATAGTGCGCCTGTTTGACTAGGTGCGTTTTCGTTCCTCGAATTTTTCCCTTTCTAACTACAATAATACAAATACCTATATAGGTATCTTGATCATGAACAGAAAATATGTCTACATCCTTAGCTAGAGTGACTACAGACTGCTCTTCTCTTAAGATATTTAATCTTTTTAATCTATCTCTTATATCTGCTGCTTTTTCAAAATCTAATTTTGTAACAGCTTTATCAATCTCATCCTTTAACCTGTCAACAGTTAGGGAATCTGTTGATGATAAGTATGATTTTGCACTTGCTATGTCTTCAAAGTAATCAGTATTTTTTATCTTACTGACACATGGTGCTGAACATCTCTTCATTTGGAATTCAATACAAGGCCTTGATCTACTAGCAAAGGTGGCGTCACTGCAATTTCTAATCTGAAAAACTTTTTGAATTTCTTTAATGGATTTTTTAACTGCTTCAGAGCTTATGAAAGGTCCAAAGTATTGAATATCAACTGCTTGCTTTGTTCTCTTGGAATAAATACCTGGATATTTATGATCAAGCGAAAAATAAATATATGGATAGGTCTTATCATCTCTTAACAAAATATTAAATTTTGGTTTATTTTCTTTAATAAGCATGTGCTCTAATAAGAGAGCTTCAACTTCATTTTTAGTAGTAAAGGTTTCTATGTTGTCAGTTAATGATTTTATCTGAGCAGTTTTTCTGTCCTTAAAAGAATTACCAAAGTAGCTTGATACTCTTTTTTTTAGGTTCTTAGCTTTGCCAATGTAAATGATTTCATAATTACTGAAAAACTTATATACGCCTGGGGTGTTTGGAACTTTTGTTAGATCAACCGCCATTTTTTTCAAGATATTTTTTTGTAAATATCTTGCCTGCGCCAACTCCGTATTGATCAAAAGGATTTATTTCAAGCATTTGCGAGGTTATAAACGTCCTATGCTCCCATGTTGCTATTAGATAGCCCAAGTTGTATGGATTTAATGATTTTAGTGAGAAGAGATTGGTTGGGATATTTCCATTCACTTTCTCAAAATCTTGTAAATCGGTTTGGGCACCATTCGCCAAAAGATTTGACTGAGCTTGAGATTGAGCAAATAAAAGTTTATTGATTTCCTGATAATTATCTATTGTAAAGATATCCGCGCATACAGATGCAGTTCCCTGGTGAAGAAGCTGAAAGTAAGAGTGTTGAGCTGTTGAACCAAACCCACCGAAAATAACTTGACCTGTTTTCTTAAAGATTGATTTAATATTTGGCTGCTTGCCTAAAGATTCCATCTCAAGTTGCTGAGCATAGTCTTTAAAAAAACGCATTTTCCAGCTATACATTAATAATACTCTAGTGCTTTTTTTTAAGAAATTGTTATACCAGATATCACTAAATGAAAGTGTTTTTATAAAATCTTGATAGTTAGTATCTGAAAGTAGCTGATTATCTGCCTCAGCGCCACCTTTTAGAAAGTCTGTAAATTTATCTCCTAGCTCTAATATTGCCGGTAAAGAAATTGGTGACCACATAGAATATCTACCACCTACCTCGTTAGGAAAATTAATAATATTATGATCATTAAATCCTATATTTTTAGCTTTTTGGGGCTGTGATGTTACTGCAACAAAATGATTATCAAAGTTACACCTCAATGCACTCCACTCTTTAGATAAGGTAATGCTTTGCAATGTCTCGTCGGTACCAAATGACTTTGATGAAACTATGAAAAAAGTTTCTTCTTGTTTGAGTGGCTTAACAATTTCAGAAAATTCAATAACATCAGGGCCTGTTAAGAAAATATGATTAAAAATTCTTTTATCTGAAGAGGTAAGTGTTTCAATTAGTAATTTAGGTCCTTCAAAAGATCCTCCTATACCAATTGTTACAATATTCTTAATTCCTCTCTCCTGAAGCGATGATCTGAGTGCTATGCAGTCATTAATAGATTTTTTGCAATCGCTCAATAGATCTTTTGATATTAAATTATTAGGATTATTGGAGAATGCATCTCTGTAAATATGATGAAGTGCAGATTGATCTTCTGTTAAATTAACTTTATCACCATTGAATAAGCTCAGAACTGACTTTGATATATCTAATGATATGTAATGGGAGTTAAATAAATCAAATATACTTCTATTAAAACCTGTAAGGAAAGACTTGTAACTCAATGCATCACTCTTGAAAGAAAAATCGAAGCTGTCTTTTTTTATATCAATTGATTCTTTTTGGATTTTTTCTAGTAGATTCATTTTATTATATTGAGTTATATATTTCTTGAAGAGCATCTTTTATATTTTTAGATTCTGTAATGGGCCTACCAACAACTATATAGTTTGCACCTAGATCAATAGCCTCTTTTGGTGTCATAACTCTACTTTGATCGTCATCAGAGACTCTTAATCTAATACCAGGAGTGATTGAGAGCAAAGAATCTCTTGCAGCAACCAGATGAAGCTCATGAGGAGAGCATACCACTCCATCGATTCCTGACTCTTCAGCGAGATCTAGCATTGCCTCTACCTGATCAGCGGCATCTCTTTTATATATTTGATTTGTATCAGCATCTGAAAGGCTAGTTAGAGCTGTAACACCGAAAACTTTTATATTACTACCCTCTACTGTCTTCATGGCAGCCTGCATCATCTGCTTTCCTCCAGAGGTATGAACAGTAAGCATTTTAATTGGCAGGCAGATTAATCCCTTAATAGACTTCTTAACGGTATTGGGAATATCATGTAATTTAAGATCCAGAAATATATCAAAGCCTTTATTTGCAGCATACAAGACAACCTCATGGCCTAGAGCATTAAAACTAACACTACCAATTTTTACCATACAGAGATTACTATCTAAACAATCAATGACTCTTTTAAATGAATCTATATTAGATTCATCAACGGCAACAATAATGGGTTTGGACATGATTAGTGAATCTTAAACTATAAGTTACTTCTCAACCAATGATTTAGAGGGCTTAAAGTGCATTGTTGCTGTTTCGCCTAGGTATGAGACTTCTTTTGTTCTTGGATTTATAAATTTTCTAGGCCTTATATACTTTTTAGAAAAAGTTCCGAAGCCTCTGATTTCAACTTTACTATCCATAGCGACAGCATCAACAATTGATTCTAAAATAGAATCAATTGCTAATGAGATTTGTGATTTACTAAGGTCTGGAAATTCTTTAGTTAAAGCCAATTCAATATCTGAACGATTATAAGTTTCTGGCTTATTACTATTCACTCAACTTTAATGAAATTCTTTCTCTTTCAGCGTCTACTGCAAATACTATGCAATCTAACTTATCGCCTTTTTTGTATCCTTCCAAGGCATCTTTTGGATCTTCACTCTCAGATATATCTGAAAGATGAATTAATCCATCTATATCGCCTTCAAGGCCAACAAAGATACCAAAATCAGTAATCGACTTAATGTTACCCTCAACCCTGTCACCAATACCGTATTTATTTGAGAACTCAGTCCAAGGATTTGCTTTAGTTTGTTTCAGTCCAAGAGATATTCTTCTCTTTTCATTATCAATTTCTAAAATCATTACTTTTATTTTTTGCTCTAACTCAACCACTTTTGATGGATGAATGTTTTTGCTAGTCCAATCAAGCTCTGATAAGTGAATTAAGCCTTCAATGCCTTCTTCTAATTGAGCAAAACAACCGTAATCGGTGATGTTAGATACAGATGCTTCATAGACTCCGCCTACAGCATAAGTGTTTTCTACATTTTCCCATGGATCATTTTGTATCTGCTTAAGACCTAAAGAAACTCTTAGTTTTTCTTTATCAAAACTCAATATTTTAACGTCTATCTCATCACCAAGACTTAAGAATTCTGCCGGGTTAGTGACTCTTGACCAAGAGATATCTGTAATATGAAGTAGGCCATCTAGGCCTCCTAAATCTACAAATGCGCCGTAGTCAGTTATATTTTTAACTATGCCTTTAACGATTTGACCTTCTTCAAGGTTCTTAAGAAGTTCAACTTTAACTGCTGAGTTATTTTTCTCTAATACTGCCTTTCTTGATAAAACAACATTGTTTCTTTTGTAATCAAGTTTAATTACTTTGAATTCTGATACTGTGTATTCGATATCTGGTGATTCCTTCACCGGCCTAACATCTACCAAAGATCCAGGTAAGAAAGCTTTAACAACTTCTACCTCAACAGCGAATCCACCTTTTACTCTATTTTGAATTTTACCTGTTACAAATTCTCCAGTTTCTAGAGCGTCTTCAAGCATCTTCCAAGTTGTAATTTTTCTAGCTTTCTCTCTGGAGATTCTAGTTTCGCCATATCCATCCTCTACTGCCTCAAGTGCAACTTGCACTTCATCACCAACAGCAATAGCTACCTCTCCTGCGGTATCTCTAAATTCATCGAGAGATACGACCCCTTCTGATTTTAACCCCACGTGGATCGTTACCCAATCCTTATCTACGTCTAATACAACTCCTGATACTATTGATCCAGGTTGCATATCCAATGTTCCTAAGCTTTCATCTAGTAAAGCTGCAAATGATTCTGTCATTTATTAAATTCCTTTTTTGTGAGCTTTTTAGTAAAACTCAATACTTCGTCAAGAGACATATTTGAAGAATCAATTAAAACTGAATCTTCTGCAGGTATTAATGGGGATATAGCTCTTGTTCTATCCTTCATATCTCTTTGCTCAATGTCTGCAATCAGATCGAGCATATTAACTTCTTGTCCCCGTTTCTGCAACTCTAAATGCCTTCTTTTTGCCCTAACTTCGGGAGACGCTTCTAGGAAGATTTTTAAAGAAGCACTCGGAAACACTACAGTGCCCATATCCCTTCCATCTGCGACAAGACCATCTTCAGTATAAAAATTTCTTTGGATTGAAAGCAAGTCCTCTCTTGTTTGTGGTAAGGCACTTAATTTAGAAGCTATTTTTGCAGTTTCTTCAGACCTTAATTCAGTGGTAATATCATTATTTTCATGGAGAATAATTAAATTGCTCTCATTATAAGTAAATGAAATTTCATTATTTATAAGGGCGGGTATGTCTTCAATGTTTGAAGTAGATTTTGAAAAATATGCATAGGTTCTATATAAAAGACCGCTATCAAGAATTTTGAAACCCAAATGTTTAGCAATATTTCTAGATAAAGATCCCTTGCCTGATGCAGAAGGTCCGTCGATTGTAAGAATTTTAAGTTTGCTCATTAATAGGTAATCCTAATTTATTCATAATAGATAAAAATGTAGGGAAGGAAGTGAAAATATTCTTACAATCTTTAACATATATTCCTTTTTTAGATCTCAGGCTAGCAATTAAAAAACTCATAGCTATTCTGTGATCACCATGAGAATCGATCTCAACCAAATCATCAATATCTTTATCGGAACCATTTATTTTAATGCCGTCATCAAATAACTCATGATCAATTTTAATTTTTAATAGTCCATCTGAAATAGCCGCAAGTCGATCTGACTCTTTCACCCTTAACTCAGCCGCATCTTTTATTAATGTGGTGCCCTTTGCGAATGAGGCCGCAATACTTAATACGGGGATTTCATCGATAATATTGGGAA
>Ga0209816_1000136_pt1 | contig 59311 bp, 63 predicted proteins | sample CoawatmetaG01DNA_FD_187509 | JGI IMG/M metagenome (GOLD analysis project Ga0209816, IMG submission 187509) | Marine microbial communities from the West Antarctic Peninsula - Coastal water metaG017-DNA (SPAdes) (version 2) | ecosystem: Environmental > Aquatic > Marine > Coastal ...
TCGCCAAGGTATGGTTCCTCAAATATTAAGACCCCATCGGCTGTTAACAACTTCGCGATTCCTTGCGCAATATCATTCATATCTGGAATATGGCACATAACGTTGGCACAAATAACCGCATCAGCATGGCCACTTTCTTTGATTATCTTTTCAGCTAGGTCTAAACTGAAAAATTCAGATATAGTATTTATTCCTTTCTTTCTAGCAACATCGCCTACATTGCTTGACGGCTCTACGCCGAGATGCCTAAAATTATTATTCATAAAATTTTGGAGCATGATCCCGTCATTACTTCCTAATTCTACGACGAAGGGGTCAACTCGGTCGATAAAATATTCTTCCATGACCATCTCAGCAAACATTTTAAAATGTATGCGCATGTTTTTCGATAAACTCGAAAAAAAAGCATAATTTTCATGGAACATTTTTTCTGCACTAGGCTGTGTTACTAATTGAAAAGTATTACAACTTTCACAAAAAGCTGTCTCCATTTCAAAAAAATACTCTTCAGAAAACTCGTTTTCTTTTAGAAATCCATTTGCTATAGGCTGAGACCCAAAAGACATAAAGGGGTTTATATTATTTAAGCATATTCTACATTTGTACATAATATTTTCCGGTTTAATATATTAGCTAAATTTAGTGTTTGAATTAGAAAGTAACGATACAGTTTCCCCAATTCCTCGTCTCAAACTACCTGCAGAAATAAAACCCTGAGATTTGAATCTATTATCTAAAACTTCATATGACAACTGATTCATAATTTTACTATCCACAAACCCCACTTCTATATCAGGAACAAATTCACGTATAACGTCTACGACCTCTCGAACGGTTGAGTTATTTGTCAAAACATTGTATACCCGACCATCAAAAATGTTATTTTTAATAATTAACTCGATCGCTCTTGATGCATCAAGTAAGTCTAAATACGGTCGCTTTTGATCATAGGCAGTCCTCCATACACTTATTGGCCGGCCCATTACTGCCTGCCAACAAAATTTGTTAACCGCAGTATGAAATCGCATACCTGCTGACGCACCAAATATTGTTCCAAAACGACAATGAATTGCTTTCAATCCTTTCTCTTTACATAGCTTAGCGATTAACTCTTCTTCTTTAAGTTTTGTAATTGCATATGGGCTTTGTGGCTGTAACTCTTCTTCCGAACAATCTTCATCTACCACATCATTTTGTGTACCATAAACACTAGTTGATGATAATGCAATTAATGATGCACCAGTTTCTATACATGCATTAGCAACTTTTACAGTAGATTGGTAATTATTGTTTTCTAGCTCTTCTGCACGATCAAAACTTCCAGCTGCATCTGTAATTGCTGCCAAATGTATCACTACATTTGCACCAGAGAATACTGTTTTTAAATCTATACTATTTACATCATCTTCAATAAAGTGGTAATTCCCTAAAGGTGGAAGGTTAAATAAAGATGCATAGCGTTGCGTCATCATATTATCAATCATAACAATTTCTGCCTTTGGAAATTGAACGCCCAAATCTCTCACAATATAAGAGCCTATATGCCCAATTGCACCAGTAACTATAATTTTCAAATCAAAGCCCTTTCTAAGTTAAAATTAATTGATATCTTCTCGATATTGTAAATATTCATCGTAATTCCTTATATAGTCCGCCTCACTAAATGGCTGGTCACACAGGACTAAAAGGATGGAGTTACTATCATTATATGTCTGAGAGGCCCAAATTCCAGGGGGGATCAATAGGCCTTGATTTGACGCATCTAAAACATAATCAACAGATTCATTTCCATCGTTACATGTAATGGAGATGCTTCCGTTATTGCATTGTAATAACTGAAAACATTCGTAGTGAGCGTGGTTGCCTCTAACTGCGCCTGCATCGGCTTTAACGAAAAATACTCGAGCAATTTCGAATGGAACAACACCACCAGACTCCATTACTAATAAAGAGCCATTTGATTCCGTAAAAAACGGGAAATCAACTATTGAAATATCACTAATTCTGTAAACTTTTCTCATTCTTTTTTACTCAGTGGCTAGATTTCCATAGCTCTGCTATATAATCGATTTAACCGTTGTCGCAATACCAGTCTGTAAACTAACTTTAGGACTCCAGCCTAAACATTTGTTCGCCTTTTCTATAGAAGCAGTAAAATTTCTCATATCAATTTTAGGTGAATTTTCAGGCCATGGCACATCTTTCATCTCAATAATCTTATTTGTTTGCCGGTAAACTTCCTGCGTCACAGCATTGAATGCATCTCTCACTGAAGTTCCAACACCACTGCCTACATTAAAAACTTCGCCTGAAGATTTACTTGAGATACTGGCTAAGATAAAGGCGTCAACAACATCATCAATATAAATATAATCTCTTATGTAATTACCACCCCCATACAAAGACACAAAATCGCCAGCCAATGCCAATCCTATTATTTTATTTAAAATACCGCGATCATTAGCAGTGCTATTAGCAGAGCTTGGCCCATAAACGTTAGAAAGCCTAAGGGATACTCCATCACAAATATTTAATTTAGTAGCCAAGACAAGCTGTCTTTCCACAAAAAACTTATGCAGGTCATAGAATGATTCTGGATTTTCAGCGGTTGCTTCAGAAACAGGGAGGTTATCAGTGAATCCATATGTTGTAACAGTTGACGCGAAAACTATCCTAGGCCGTTTCCTTAAAATTTTACATGCTTCAATTAACGTGTATATTGGAACAACTGAAGAATTCAAATCTAAAGCTGGGTTATCGTTTGCAACATTAATGCTCGTATTTCCAGCCAAATGAATAATAACATTTGATTTTTCGACAATATTCAGCCAGAAATCTAAGCTGTCTAATTCAGTTATTACAAACTCTGAATCACCATTCGTTATCGTATCTCTTCGGCTAGAGCGGATTACACTACAACCTGAATCTGTGAGTTTATTAACAAGTTTTGATCCTATATAACCACTAGCACCAATGACTGTAAATGTGCTAATTTCAGACAATTTTTGATTAATACTCACTCTTTACACCTTACTATACATGGGGAAGTTGATCTAAAGATAATTCGTACAAACATGGATATTCCAAATCACGATTACTTAGAATAGGATTACTAATCGGCCACTCAATTCCAATTTCAGGATCATTATATACAAGACCACCTTCGTCTTCGGGATTATATATGAGGCTAGTTTTGTAATGTAAATCTGCAAAATCACTTAAAACACAAAACCCATGAGCAAAACCTGGTGCCATATAAATTTGCCGCGCTCCTCCTGAATCACTTAATTCCACACCGAACCATTGACCGAAAGTTCTAGAATTAGTCCTAAGATCTACCCCAACGTCAAAAACTCTACCACGGAGAACTGTTATCAATTGTGCCTGGGGCTGCTTAACTAAAAAATGCAACCCTCTAAGAATACCACGCGTGGAACGCGATTGGTTATCCTGAACAAAAGAATCAATAATTCCTGAAATTTTATACTTATCCGATTGAAACGTCTCCAAAAAGAATCCACGTTCATCACTAAATACGTCTGGCTCTATAACTAAAAAACCTTCCATACCAGTTTTAATTACTTTCATATTTCCCTCTTAAGTGATCACCACTAACACCATCCCACATTAACTCATCAATACAAACTAGTTCATTATTTGTTCTGGATTCTTCTTTAGAATCCCTTATATTGGAGATTTTCCAAGTATCTGTCACATTGGAAAGTTTTTCAACATTAATAACGCTATGATCGGGGTTGTTGATAATATGACGAATGACTGCAGAGCCTATAAAGCCTGCGCTGCCTGTGACGAGTAGTTTTTTTGAGGTCATTGTTGTTTCTTTAGTGTTGTCATACAAGTGTTAAGAGAAGATTTCCAATTAAATATTTTTATATTAAATACTTCGACTATTTTATCCTTGTTCATTGTGGTGTTTCTCGGCCTTTTGGCTGGCGATGGGTATTGATCTGTTGTAATAGAGTTAACTTCGCATTCTATTTTTTCTATTTTAAAGATTTCTTTAGCAAACTCATACCAACTTATCTTTCCCTCACCTGAGTAATGATAAGTCTGCGTCGTTTGACCTAGATCTCTAAATTTTTTATGCTTTATAATTTCTAATATTACATCTGCTAAATCGGCTGCATAAGTAGGTGAGCCCATTTGATCACTTACTACGCTTAACTCATCTCGCTCTCTACCTAGTCTTAGCATGGTGCTAACAAAGTTATTACTATATTCAGAATAAAGCCAGCTGGTTCTAATAATAAGAGTATTCATTGGCATTACTGTTTGCAGTGCTTTTTCTCCAGCAAGCTTGGTTTTGCCATAGGCGTTGATTGGATTGGGTGTATCTGTTTCTATGTATGGCTTGGCACTTTCCCCGTCAAAGACATAGTCAGTAGAGATGTGTAATAGCTTTGCCTGCTGATTGCTTGCAATGCTTGCTAGCTGTTTTACTGCTAGATGGTTAATCTGGTTTGCTAACTCTACCTCTTGCTCTGCTTTATCAACTTGGACGTAGGCTGCGCAGTTAATAATAATATCAAACTTATTATTTTTAAAGTAGTGGCCAATATTGCTCTCACTACTTAAGTCTAACTCTTCTCTGCCAACAAAGATAAAATCATTAGGGCTTTGATTGTTATCTATTTTGGTACCAGTATTAACTATCTTCTGGATAGATCGACCTAATTGACCATTCTTACCGGTAACGAGTATTCTCATGACTATCAGCTACTCAAATAAATATTTAGCATTGGCTAAAGATGGGTGGGCTTTGTCTTTGTCTGAAAGTTGTAACTCTTCTGCTAATAATTGCCAATCAATTTTAAGCTGTTCATCATCAAAAGTAATGCCCCGATCATACTCCTGTGCATAGTAGTTATCTGCCTTGTAAGCAAAGGTTGCACTATCACTTAATACAACAAAACCGTGTGCAAAACCGTGCGGTACAAATAACTGATATTTATTCTGTGCGTTTAGCTCTAAAGACACATGCTGGCCAAAGGTGGGGCTAGACTTGCGTATATCAACAGCTACATCTAGAACTTTACCTTCAATCACTCTTACGAGTTTAGCCTGAGTGAATGGTGGTAGTTGATAGTGAAGGCCCCTAAGCACACCTTTAGTGGACCTGGATTCATTATCCTGTACAAAGTTAACTTTGTATCCGATAGCCTCTTCAAGTAGATCTTGTCTGAAGGTTTCTATAAAGAAGCCCCTATCATCACCATGAATAGTGGGCTCAATAAGTATTACATCTTTAATTGACTGAGGGGTGAACTTCAAATCACTTCCTCTGCACGTCTGAGGAGGTATTGCCCATATTGATTCTTAGCTAAGGGTTGAGCTAGCTCTATGAGTTGTACTTTATTAATATAGCCTTTCTCAAAGGCAATCTCTTCGATACAGGCTACTTTTAAGCCCTGTCTTCTCTCAATGGTCTCTATGAATGTTGAAGCTTCCAGTAAGTTCTCGTGTGTTCCGGTATCAAGCCAGGCAAAGCCTCTACCAATCAGCTCAACAGTTAAGCGTTCTTCACTCAGATACATTTGATTAATGGTAGTAATCTCTAGCTCACCCCTGTCAGATGGGACAACTTCAACGACTTTCTTAACCACATCATTAGGGTAGAAGTAAAGACCAGTTACTGCGTAGTTACTTTTAGGAGTTTCTGGTTTCTCTTCAATGCTAAGTGCTTTGCCGGTGGCATCAAAATCAACCACCCCATAGCGCTCAGGATCTTTAACATGATAACCAAATACAGTTGCCATGTTTTTATCTTTAGCATTACTAACAGCATTAGTCAGCATCTCAGTCATACCATGGCCATAAAAAATGTTATCCCCTAGAATCAAACAGGCATCGTCATCACCAATAAAATCTTTACCCAAGATGAATGCTTGAGCTAATCCATCAGGAGAGGGCTGTACAATGTATTCAAAATTCATGCCAATGTCAGACCCGTCACCAAGAAGCTGTTCAAACCTTGGCAAGTCTTCAGAGGTAGAGATAATCAAGACTTCTTGTATCCCAGCTAACATTAAAACCGACAATGGATAATAAATCATTGGCTTATCATAAATGGGCATTAATTGCTTAGATATAGTTTTGGTGATAGGGTAAAGCCGAGTACCAGAGCCTCCAGCTAGTATAATTCCTTTAATTTTGGATTTGTTTGTTTTAATCATTAGTTGTCCAATAGTTTTTAATCCACGGAGATGGCTGTATGTGCCGATACCATTTTCCACTGCGCCCTATAATTGCCTCTGGCGGGTTGGGAAGGCCATGAAACAAAATAACCCGAGCCCCCTTAGGCACTGAGGGTGCTTCGAACCAAGATTTAATCCAGGAAGGACAGCATTTATACTTAAAGCTTGGGACCCAATCATCTGGCCAAAACTCTAGTTTACCGAGTTTGTCAATTTCACGTGACAGATAGGCCTGCTCATGGCGCACCTCATTTTTTACTTGTTCAGAGTTTTTTTCAAAGTAGTCCAAAATCTGTGGATATTTTCCAGCCTCGAACCTAAATACTGAAGAGTTTCCCTCTCTCTTCTTTAAATTCTTTTTGTCGTGTGCAATTAAAAAATCACCAGGCTGGTTTAAAAATACATCCAGGTTTCCAACAATTACGACGTCTAAGTCAAGAAAAAGGGTTGGCCCAGAGAGTCCGCCAAAATCTTTTTTAAATACAGTGAGCTTCCTCCAACCGCGTTCGGGTGATCCAGGGGGGAGCTCAAGCTCTGGGAGTGATTGTATCTCTACTTCCGGCCTAATACCTGTAAAATTTTCAGTAAAGCAGACAAATCTGAACTTGGCGCCCATATTCCGAGACACCATAGCGTAGAGGCGGTTTACATAGTCTGCTGGGAACTTGTCCCCCCATTTCATACAAATAATATTCATAGCCTTATTGGGACTATGAGTCCTTCACTGCAGGAGAAGTTATTAATAGTACAATTTTCAGCAATAGTAGAGGGGAAATTTTTTGTATAAGAGTCGATAACGCGGTTCATCTGTTTGTATTAATAATGTTGTTTTATTATAGAGCATCATTAATTAAGCATTCATCAAGAAATACAAAAAAAACAAAATGATTACGACTTATTATAAGAAATAAATGGCTAAGATTGTAGCTGCTAATTCACTTACTTGAGGTTCAAGCGCTTTTAGGGGGCTTGGTAGTTATGATTGTCACCATGCTTATAGATAATGTTTGTTCATTGATTGAACACTAACCACAATTATGATAAAATAATGATTCAAAAAAGACCTTTATTGTGCAATTTTTATTGTGTGATATAGTGCGGTAGCCTGCCTACTATTTTTTTAATTTCTTGTAGCTAATGAATAATAAAGATATACGCCTTGATCTGCTTCGTAAGTTAGAATTAAACCCTCAGTGCACCCAAAGAGAGCTCTCCCAAGAGATGGGGATTAGCCTAGGTAAGGTAAACTACTGTATGCAAAAACTGACTACAAAAGGATGGGTAAAACTAACAAACTTCAGTCGCAGTTCAAATAAATTGGGCTATATGTATCTTCTCACTCCCAAAGGAATAGAGCAGAAGGCAAAGCTCACAACCTCATTTCTAAAAATAAAGTTGGACGAGTTTCAAATACTAAAAAACGAAATCAATCAGCTAAAACTGGATGAAAAGGAAATGGTTAATGAGAGGCGATAAGAGCCATTATCGTTTTTAATAGCCTGCAAGACGTTGATGTATAAAGGTCATTATTGTATTATCTTCAACGAATTTTTAAATTTAATATGAAAATAATACCAGTCATTCTCTCAGGTGGTTCAGGAACACGTCTTTGGCCGCTATCTCGTAAACAATATCCTAAGCAATATTTACCTTTAGCTTGCGATAACACAATGTTTCAAGAAACCATATTGCGTCTTAATGGACTAGAAAATCTTGCAGATCCGATTATAATTTGCAATGCAGATCATCGTTTTTTAGTCGCAGAACAGTGTCAACAAATTGACATTAAGAACCCAACAATATTATTAGAGCCTATTGGTAGGAATACAGCTCCTGCAATAGCAGCTGCAGCAATTCAATCGTTAAAATATTCAGACGATTCGACACTACTAGTTTTATCAGCTGATCATGTTATTCAGGATGTTGATGCTTTTCATAAAGCAATTAACATAGCAAACCAACAAGCACAAAGTGGCAAGCTAGCTACTTTTGGTATTGTGCCAACCGATGCCAATACGGGTTATGGTTATATAAAATCCTCAAAAGAGCTTGATAATGGTGCATATAAGGTCGATGAGTTTGTTGAAAAGCCAGATCTAAAAACTGCTCAATTTTATTTAGAGCAAGGTAGTTATCTATGGAATTCTGGCATGTTCATGTTCCAAGCGTGCATTTTTATTGAAGAGCTTACAACGCACGCACCTAATATTGTTACATCAGTTAATAACGCTGTTAATAATGCCGTACAAGACCTAGGCTTTATTCGTTTAGAAAAACAAGCTTTTGAATCATTTCCATCAGTCTCTATCGACTATGCTCTTATGGAAAAATCCAACAATGTTGTGGTTGTGCCTTTGGATGCCCAGTGGAATGATATTGGTGCTTGGCCAGCACTATATGATATCGGTACAAAAGATAGTCAAGGTAATGTCATCAAAGGTGACGTTATTACTCAAGATACCACTAATACTTACATCAACGCTGATCATCATATGGTAGTAGCCATAGGTGTAGATAATCTAATTATTATAGATACACCTGATGCAACCTTTATTGCCACCCAAGATAAGGCTCAAGAAGTTAAGAGTATTGTCGAATCCATACAAGCCAGTGGCCGTTGTGAGAGTAGCGCACATCGTAAAGTTTATCGCCCTTGGGGCTGGTATGACTCTATTGAGTCAGGTGAACACTTCCAAGTAAAGAGATTACATGTGAAATCTGGTGCCAAGCTTTCATTACAAATGCATCATAAACGTGCAGAGCATTGGGTGGTAGTGAGTGGCACAGCAACCGTTACTAATGGTGAGCAAACATTCACTCTTGAAAAAGGTGAATCCACCTATATTCCACTAGGCACTACTCATGCTTTAGAAAACCAAACTAGCGAACTATTAGAAGTTATTGAAGTGCAAAGCGGTGCTTACCTAGGAGAAGATGATATTGTTAGGTTTGAAGATATTTACAACAGAGGTAATAATTAGATAGTCAAACTTTTAAAATAAAAAATAGAGGAAGGGTTTCATGAGGCAATATTTAAGGAATACTTTAAAGCATTTAATTAATTTGTTTTCTTTTAATAAAATAAATTTTAATGACTTGAAAATAAAGAAGGTGATTAACTTATACGCAGGTGATATTCCTCAAAATGGTTTGTATAATAAATTCGTAGGACTATCCTTATCATCAGCAAATTTCCAACACATTAAACACGATGTTAATAAAAAACTTCCATTAGAGGATTCTTGTGTCGATATTTATCAGTCTGAGGATGTTTTTGAACATATTGAACTAGAAAAATTACCACTAATAATAGACGAGATATATAGAGTATTAAAACCTGGTGGAATCTTTAGATTGTCGCTACCTGATTATTGGTGCGATATTCTATATAATAGAACGCAAAAGAACGCAAAAGGTGAATTTCTTTTTGATCCTGATGGCGGAGGTGAATTTATAGATGGTAAAGTTGTTAAAGGCGGACATCTGTGGTATCCGCAGTATAAGATAGTAAAAGAACTCCTCGAAAAGACACACTTTAAAAATATTGATTTTTTTCATTATAATGATGGCTTGAAAAGAAGTGTAACAAAACCTATTGATTATACTATTGGGCACGTGATGAGAACCCCTGATCATGATGAAAGGGTTAAGAATCCATATAGAGCAATGTCTATTGTTGTTGATTGCATAAAATAATAAATATATGACAAATAACAAAGTAGCATTAATAACTGGTATAACTGGACAAGATGGTGCCTACCTGGCAGAATTCTTACTAGATAAGGGTTATGAGGTTCATGGAATTAAACGTCGATCATCATCATTCAACACTGATCGTATTGATCACTTGTACCAGGACCCTCATGAGGCAGACCGTAAATTTATACTCCACTATGGAGATCTGTCTGATTCAATGAGTTTGGTGCGTATTATTCAACAAATTCAACCTGATGAAATCTACAACCTTGGTGCACAATCACACGTTGCAGTCTCGTTTGAAACCCCAGAATATACAGCCGATACTGTTGGCCTTGGTGCGCTACGCATACTAGAAGCCATTCGCATCTCAGGTTTAGTAAAGAAAGCACGATACTATCAAGCCTCTACTTCAGAGCTATATGGGGAAGTACAAGAAATCCCGCAAAAAGAAACCACACCCTTCTCTCCACGCTCTCCATACGCTGCAGCAAAACTTTACGCTTACTGGATTACCGTTAATTATCGTGAAGCCTACGGCATGTTCGCATGTAATGGCATCTTGTTTAATCATGAATCTCCAGTACGTGGTGAAACCTTTGTTACTCGTAAAATTACCCGTGCATTAGCACGTATATCATTAGGCTTACAAGACACGGTCTATCTTGGCAATATGAATGCTAAGAGAGACTGGGGTCACGCCAAAGACTATGTTGAAATGCAATGGTTAATGCTACAACAAGATGAGCCAGATGATTTTTGTATCGCCACGGGTATACAGTTCTCAGTTCGTGACTTTGTCAATTTCGCCTGGGGACATCTAGGCAAAACTATCCGCTGGGAAGGTGAAGGTTTGAATGAAAAAGGTTACGATACTGAAACTGGCAATTTACTCGTGGCAGTTGATCAGCGATACTTCCGTCCTACGGAAGTAGAAACATTACTAGGTGACCCATCTAAAGCTAAAGAAAAATTAGGCTGGGAGCCAAAAATTACTTTTGAGGAAATGGTTCATGAGATGATGGCAAACGACATCAGCATTGCTAAGCGTGATTCATTAGTTAAAAAACATGGCTTTAAAGCGCCAGATTTTAACGAGTAGAACAAGTAAACCATTGATAAATCTTAATGATAAAATCTATATTGCAGGACACAGGGGTTTGGTAGGCTCTGCTATTGTCAGACAATTAGAGTTAAGAGGCTTTACAAATCTTATTATGCGTATGCATAAAGAGCTTGATCTTGCTAATCAAGCACAAGTGCAAAGCTTCTTTGCACAAGAAAATCCTGACTACGTTATCTTGGCTGCTGCCAAAGTGGGCGGTATTTATGCGAATAACACCCATCCTGCAGATTTTATTTATCAAAACATGATGATAGAGGCTAATGTTATTAATTCAGCCTATGAGAACAAGGTTAAGCGCTTACTATTTTTAGGTAGTACCTGTATTTATCCTAAAGCAGTTGAGCAGCCAATGCGCGAAGAAGCATTACTTACTGATGTACTAGAGTCAACCAATGAACCTTATGCACTAGCCAAGATTGCAGGCATTAAGTTGTGTGAATCATACAATCGTCAATACGGTACAGATTTTAGATCAGTCATGCCAACTAACTTATACGGTATTAATGATAACTTTCATCCAGAGAATTCACATGTTATTCCAGCACTAATGCAAAGGTTTCATCAGGCAAAGCTTAATAATAATGCCGAGGTGGTGGTATGGGGTTCGGGGAATGCCATGCGTGAATTCTTATATGTAGATGATATGGCACAAGCCTCTTTATTTGTATTGGAATTAGAAGAAAAAATTTACAAAGCTAATACCCGACCAATGCTATCTCATATTAATGTTGGTACTGGCAAAGATATAACGATTAGAGACATGGCTGAGACGATGAAGCGGGTAATTGGATATAGAGGTAAACTTACTTTTGATGAGACAAAGCCTGATGGTGCTCCAAGAAAACTTATTGATGTATCACGTCTATCTAATATGGGCTGGAACTATAGTATAGATTTAAAAGATGGCCTTATCGATACCTATAAATGGTATTTGGAGAGTTGTAAATGAAAATAACCATAGCCGGAACCGGATATGTTGGCCTTTCCAACGCCATGCTCTTATCCCAAAATCATGAGGTAATTGCTTTTGATATTATTCCTGAGAAGATTGAACAACTTAACAACAAAATCTCTCCCATTGTGGATAAAGAAATTGAAGATTTTTTGGCTAATAAAGCGTTGAACTTTACAGCTACCCTAGATAAAAAACTGGCTTATAAAAATTCTGACTTTGTTATCATTGCTACACCCACTGATTACGACACTACTAATAACTACTTTAACACTGCTTCAATAGAAGCAGTTATTCAAGATGTTATCAATATTAATCCTCAGGCTACAATGGTCATTAAGTCAACCGTACCGGTTGGCTTTACTCAAAGTATTAAAGATAAGTTTAATACTGACAATATCATCTTCTCTCCAGAGTTCTTAAGAGAAGGTTCAGCTCTTCATGACAGCCTGTATCCATCACGAATTATTGTCGGTGAGATATCAGATAGAGCCAAGCAATTTGCAGACCTTCTAGTAGAAGGAGCTATTAAAGAAGATATTGATGTTCTATTTACAGGCTCTGCTGAGGCGGAAGCAGTTAAACTTTTTAGCAATACCTATCTTGCTATGAGAGTTTCATACTTTAATGAGCTAGACACCTACGCTGAAGCACATAACTTAGACTCTAGACAAATCATTGAAGGCGTGGGTTTTGACCCAAGAATTGGATCACATTACAACAACCCATCATTTGGTTATGGTGGTTACTGCCTGCCTAAGGACACTAAGCAACTTAAAGCTAACTATAAAGATGTGCCCAATGTTTTAATTAGTGCCATTGTTGATGCTAACTCAATGCGTAAAGATTTTATTGCAGATTCTATTATTAGTAAGAATCCTAAAGTTGTAGGTGTACACCGCCTTATCATGAAGAGTGGAAGTGATAATTTTAGAACTTCTTCCATTCAAGGTATTATGAAGCGTATTAAAGCCAAAGGCGTTGAAGTGGTCATCTATGAGCCGATACTGTCAAAACAGGGTGAGAATGAGTTCTTTCACTCTAAAGTGATTGACAACTTAGATGACTTTAAACAAATCAGTGATGTCATTGTTGCCAATAGAATGGTAGATGAATTAAACGATGTTAAAGCCAAGGTTTATACAAGGGATATATTTAAAAATGATTAAGAATATTAATGAAATTTTTATAAAATCTATACAAACTAAGCAAGCATGCTTAGATCAAGGTTTAAATTGTATTGCGGAAATGGGAGATATAATTTTTAAATCCATAGAGCAAGGTAATAAAATTTTACTATGTGGAAATGGTGGCTCAGCGGCTGATGCACAGCATCTTGCAGCAGAAATGCTGGTGCGTCTTAGGCCGATGAATAATAGAGAGGGTATAGCAGCTATAACGCTTGCACAAGACACATCTACGATCACAGCTTGTGGTAATGATTTCGGATATGAAAAGCTTTATGAGCGAATGATTACATCTCTTGGAAAGGAGGGGGACTGTTTGATTGGAATTACCACATCTGGAGATTCAGAGAATATATTACTAGCAATGAAATCTGCAAAAAAAATGGGTATCAAGGTATTTGGATTTCTAGGATCTGGTGGCGGGAAAGCACTTAAATTATGTGATGAGGCTTTTTTAGTGCCTAGTAGTGACACTGGCAGGATTCAAGAGGCCCATATTACTGCAGGACATGCTTTAATGGAATATATTGAGGACAGATTGCTTGACTCTGGGTATCTCAGTTTACAAAATAAATTATAATTCAAATATGAAAATTTCTCTAGATAATATCGATGTATTTGTATTTGATTTTGATGGTGTTTTAACAAATAACCTTGTCCAGATAGATGAAAATGGCAAGGAAAGTGTGAGTTGTAGCCGTGCAGATGGATTGGCATTCGATGTTTTGAGAAAGCTAAATAAGTCAGTATATATAATGTCAACAGAAAAGAATCCCGTTGTTTTGGCACGTGCAAAAAAATTAAAAATTCAGGCGTTACAAGGAATAGAGAATAAAGCTGACACACTTTCAATTTTATCAGAAAGTAAGGGATATGATCTTAGTCGGATTTTGTATGTAGGTAATGACTTGAATGATTTTCATGCCATGAAAATTTGCGGTTATTCTGTTTGTCCAATAGATAGCCATATAAAGATAAAAGAGCTATCTAATGTTGTATTAAATACAAGCGGTGGAAAGGGTGTGGTGAGAGAATTATTAGAAGAAGTGTTTGATTTGGATTTTATTAAAATTTTATATTAATTATTAAAGGAAAAAAAAATGTCAATTAAAATTATTGCTGAGATTGGAATAAACCATAATGGTGATATGGGTATTTGCAAACAACTCATTGATATTGCTTCAGATTCTGGAGCAAATTGTGTTAAGTTTCAAAAGCGAGATATAAACCAAGTATACACTCAAGAGTTTTTAAACTCTCCAAGAGAGAGTCAGTGGGGAACAACTCAAAGAGAGCAAAAACTAGGCTTAGAATTTGTTGCAGAACAATATCAAGAGATTGAGGATTATTGTAAAGAGAAGGGGATTGAGTGGTTCGCAAGTGCTTGGGATATTAATTCACAGAAATTTTTACGCCAATTTAATTCAAAATACAATAAAGTCGCGTCAGCCATGATTGTGTACAAGGAATTACTAAAGGAAATTGCTAGTGAAGGTAAACATACTTTTATTTCAACAGGTATGACTACTTATGACGATATTCAAACCGCAGTAGATATTTTTCGTAAAGCAAATTGTCCATTTGAACTAATGCATGCAGTTTCAACCTATCCAATGAAAGATGTAGATGCAAATCTTAATATGATCAAAACATTGAGAGATAGGTTTAATTGTAATGTTGGTTATAGTGGACATGAAGTAGGCTTGGCTGTTTCTTATGCAGCAGCAGCGTTAGAAATTACTTCACTTGAAAGGCATATTACTATAGATAGATCGATGTACGGCTCAGACCAATCGGCATCTGTAGAGCCATCAGGATTTAGGCAGTTAGTTGGCGCAATTAGAAAAATTGAAGTTGCAATGGGTGATGGTATAAAGAGAACGATTGATGCAGAAACGCCTATTGCTGCAAATCTTCGCCAGCATTTAAAATAGTTTTTTCTAATTCATAAGTATTTTAATGAAAATAAAAAAAAAGATAATTGCAATAATACCTGCTAGAGGTGGATCTAAAGGCATACCAGAAAAAAATCTTGCTTTGGTAAATGGAAAACCTTTAATAGCATGGTCTATAGAACATGCCATGTCATCTAATCTGATTGATGAGGTTTGGGTATCATCAGACTCTGAAAAAATACTTCATTTTTCAGAGTCAGTTGGAGCTAGGATAGTTATTAGACCTGATGATATATCAGGCGATGAGGCTTCATCTGAATCAGCATGGATGCATGCAATAAAAAACATACAGCAGGATGGTGATATTGAATTAGTTGTTGCCATGCAAGCAACATCTCCAATTCGCAATAAAAGAGATTTAGATAATGCGATAATTACATTTAAAGAAAAGGGGTTAGATTCACTATTTAGCTGCAATATTCTTGATGATATGAATTACTGGTGTATTGATAAAGATAATGATTTGTATTCGGCAAATTATGATTATAAAGATAGAAAAAGAAGGCAAGACTCAAATGAAAAGTTTTTAGAAAATGGCTCTTTTTATATTTTTACTCCACAAGGAATTTTGGATAGTAAAAATAGGCTGCATGGGGATATTGGGTGTTATGTTATGGAAAAGAAAACCATGTTTCAGATTGACGAAAAAGAAGATATGGAGATATGTGAGTCAATTATGAGAAATTTCAATTAATAAACAATCCCTTGTAATACAGAGTGTCCAGGTGGTTTTTAAAAATAGACAGCTTGTAGATTTCTTAAGAAGATAAATACAAACATAGGAATGCAAGATTTATGAGAAACAATTTTCAAAATAAATGGATTTATAAGCGCTATCTGGGATTAGATATTCATGTATTTATAAATATTAAGTATTCTTTGGGGTAGAAAAAAAATAGAATTGACATTTAATATTTGTAAGGCTTAATTTGCGCTCCTTATGTACTCTTATGTTGGTTCATTATTCTACTATCTCCTATTATTTTTTGAAAGTTGGTTTTTATAAATAAAAAAATATAGTTAATGTGTAAAAAAATAAAAAAAGTACTAAATTTAATTGGCAGAGATCAGTTACTGTTTATTAATGATATCACGAGACTTTCAAAAGACTTGGAAAAGATTGTTTCAAGCTCTACTTTTCTTGTTATTGGTGGCGCAGGTTCAATAGGTCAGGCGGTAGTCAAGGAGGTTTTTAAGCGATACCCTAAAAAACTTCATGTTGTAGATTTGAGTGAAAATAACCTTGCTGAGTTAGTGAGGGATATTAGAAGTTCATTTGGATACATTAAGGGTGATTTCAAAACGTTTGCACTGGACATAGGGTCGATAGAGTACGATGCTTTTATTAAATCTGATGGAAAGTATGATTACGTATTAAATCTGTCAGCCTTAAAACATGTTCGCAGTGAAGAAGATCCATTTACATTAATGAGAATGATTGATGTGAATATTTTTAATACGGATAAAACTATTAGACAATCTATTAAAAATGGAACAAAGAAATATTTTTGTGTAAGCACTGATAAAGCTGCTAACCCAATTAATATGATGGGAGCGAGTAAGCGTATTATGGAGATGTTTTTAATGCGTAGATCTTTAGATATAGATATTTCAACAGCAAGGTTTGCCAATGTTGCTTTTAGTGATGGCTCATTGTTGCATGGCTTTAATCAGAGAATTGAAAAGAGGCAGCCAATCGCAGCGCCTAATGATATAAAACGCTATTTTGTCACCCCACAAGAAAGTGGAGAGCTTTGTTTGATGAGTTGTATTTTTGGTGAAAATAGAGATATATATTTTCCAAAATTGAGCGAAGCTTTGCATTTAATATCTTTTGCAGATATTGCTGTTAAATATCTCAAGGATAAAGGTTTTGAGGCATATTTGTGCAATACAGAAGATGAGGCTAGAAAGTTAATTAAAACTCTTCCAGAGCAAGGAAAATGGCCTTGTTTATTTACAAAAAGTGACACAACTGGTGAGAAGGACTTTGAAGAGTTTTATACTGATAAAGAGGAGCTTGATATGGATCGCTTCGAAAATTTGGGCATAATAAAAAATAAACCAGAATACAATGAAAATCAATTAAATAATTTTGAAGATGCTATTACTCAACTTAAGTCTGATATGAATTGGAGTAAAAAATCAATTGTGAATGAATTCTTTAAGATGATTCCTAAGTTTGTATATCATGATAATGGTAAGTACCTTGATGGCAAGATGTAATGTTTAAAGAGGTTATTAACTTTATCCAAAAAATCTATAAAACTAAGAATTTTATTGCTTTACATGAGCCAAAGTTTGTCGGTAATGAGAAAAAATATTTAAACGAGTGCATTGACTCGACATTTGTATCATCTGTTGGTAAATTTGTAGATGAATTTGAAGAGAAGATTGCAAATTATACTGGCGTTAAATACGCCATTGCAACCAGTAACGGAACTTCGGCATTGCATATATCATTGTTACTGGCTAATGTGGAGCGGAATAATGAAGTGATCACCCAACCTCTTAACTTTGTTGCAACTTGTAATGCTATTAGTTACTGTAGCGCACAGCCTATATTTATTGATGTCGATAGGGATACCATGGGCTTATCACCATCCGCATTGAAAGAATTTCTTGAAAATAATACATCAATCAAAAATCAACAGTGCATAAACAATAAAACAGGCAGGGTGATTAAAGCCTGTGTACCTATGCATACTTTTGGACACCCTTGTAGAATAGATGAAATTAAAGATATTTGTGACAAGTATCATATATTTCTAATCGAAGATGCAGCTGAAAGTGTCGGTAGCTTTTATAAAAACAAACACACTGGAAATTTTGGACAGGTGGGTGTAATGAGTTTTAATGGAAATAAGATTATCACTGCTGGCGGTGGTGGATGTATTGTTACAAATGACAAAACTCTTGCAAAAAAAGCAAAGCATTTAACCACGACAGCCAAAGTGTTACATAAATGGGATTTTTATCACGATATGGTTGGCTATAATTATCGTATGCCAAACTTAAATGCTGCCTTACTAGTTGCGCAATTAGAAAATTTAGATAACTTTTTATATAAAAAACGTAAATTGGCGGATATGTATGAAGAGTTTTTTAAAGCCGTTGATTATGAGTTTGTTAAAGAGCCAATAGGGTGTAAGTCAAATTATTGGCTAAATTCAATAATTCTTAAGAGTAAGCAACAGCGAGATGAATTCCTAAATGAAACCAACTCACAGAAAGTAATGACCCGCCCAATATGGATACTGATGAATAAATTACCAATGTTTGAGTATGCTCAATGTGGTAATTTAACAAATTCAGAATGGCTGGAAAATCGTGTAGTTAATATACCTAGTAGTGTATTAGTATGAATAAAAAATTAAATATAGGCTATTTTGCAGACGGCCCATGGAGTCATAAGGCCTTTAATCAGTTAATTACTGATAGTGATATTTCGATAAAATTTGTATGTGTGAGGTTTGACACGCAAGATAAAACTCTAAAACAGTATTGCAATAAATACAATATAGATTATTTAAAGAATGAAAATGTCAATTCGGCTGATTTTATTGAAAAACTGTCGCGTTACCATTGCGATCTAATGGTGTCTATGTCATTCAATCAAATATTTAAAAAGGAAATTATAGAGCTAACAAGATACAAGATTATTAACTGTCATGCTGGTAAGCTTCCTTTCTACAGGGGGAGAAATATACTGAATTGGGTGCTAATAAATAATGAAATTGAGTTTGGAGTTACGGTTCATTATGTTGATGAGGGTATAGATACCGGCGATATTATTTTACAAGATGTGCATACAATTAAAGATACTGATGATTATTCAACATTATTAGCTAGATCATATAGTGCTTGTTCATCTATCTTGTATAGAGCTATTTGTCTCTTTAAAAAAGGTGGTGTAGTAGGAAAAAAACAAGAGAATATTCATCCGATAGGCTTCTACTGTTCTCAAAGAAAAATTGGTGATGAAAATATAAATTGGAAAGATAGTTCAAGAGATATTTTTAATTTTATAAGGTCTATTTGTAGTCCTGGACCTATGGCAAAATCATTTATAAATGGAGTAGAAGTCACAATAAATAAAGCTGAATTGGTCAGCAAGGCATTAACATATAAATGTATTGAGGGCGCAATTTTAAATATAGATAAAGATAAATTATTGGTAAAGACGGGAGATAGCTTCATTAAAATTACAGAATATGAGGCAGATATAAGAATTAAGGTTGGTGACAGGTTTGAATACCAATAAAGTATTCATTATTGCAGAAGCTGGTGTTAATCACAATGGATCAGTTGAGCTAGCAAAGCAGTTAATTGATGTAGCTAGCAATTCTGGAGCTAATGCGGTTAAATTTCAAACCTTCAAAGCTGAAAATTTAGTAGTTAAAAATACTCAGAAAGCGGAATATCAAATGCAAACTACCGATGCATTGGAATCTCAGTTTGATATGATAAAAAAGCTTGAGCTTGATTTAGGGGCACACAAAGAGTTGATTGCGTATTGCCAAGAAAAAGACATAATGTTTTTATCTACACCATTTGATCATGATAGTATTAATCTCTTGAGTGGTTTAGGATTGCAAATCTTTAAGATACCTAGTGGTGAAATCACTAATTTGCCTTATTTAAGGCACATTGGCTCATTAGGTAAGCGAGTTATATTATCTACAGGTATGTCGGATCTTAGTGAGGTTGGAGATGCATTAAACATATTGATTAATGCCGGAACATCTAAAAATAACGTTACAGTGCTGCATGCAAATACAATGTATCCGACACCAATGGAAGATGTAAACCTGAATGCAATGTTAACAATACAAAAAGAATTTGATGTTAGTATTGGCTATAGTGACCATACATTGGGCATAGAAGTAGACATAGCTGCTGTGGCAATGGGTGCGAGTGTAATAGAAAAACACTTTACTTTGGATAAATTCATGCAAGGCCCAGACCACAAGGCATCATTAGAACCGCAAGAATTGAAAGCAATGGTAGGTGCAATTAGAAATATTGAAAAAGCACTAGGAAGTAGTAAGAAAAAGCCATCTCAAAGTGAAAGTATTAATATAGATATCGCTAGAAAATCTATTGTTGCTAATCAATCAATAAAAAAAGGCGATAAGTTATCCAGTGAAAATATTACTACAAAGCGTCCAGGAACTGGCATAAATCCAATGAAATGGGATGAAATTATTGGAACATCTGCCAAGAAAAATTATCGAATGGATGATCTGATATGATTAAGAAGAAAATATGTGTTGTAACTGGTACTCGTGCAGAATATGGTCTCTTTTTCCCAATAATGAAAAAGATTCAATCTTCTGATTGCTTGGAGTTACAAGTTGTGGCAACTACTATGCACCTTTCTGAAGAGTTTGGCAATACTTATAAACAAATTGAGAAGGATGGTTTTTTTATTAATGAAATGATAGAAAACTTATTATCGTCAGACTCCAAGGCTTCTATTGCAAAGTCAACAGGTTTGGCAACAATTTTACTCTCAGATGCATTTTCCCGTTTAAATCCAGATATAGTATTGATCCTAGGAGATCGTTTTGAGACGCATGCAGCAGCTACAACGGCAATGTTGATGAATATACCTATTGCACATATTCATGGTGGCGAAATTACAGAGGGAGCTGTAGATGATAAGATAAGACACTCTATTACTAAAATGTCTAGTTTGCACTTCACTTCAACAGATGAATATAGAAATAGAGTGATACAAATGGGTGAACCATCAGATATGGTTCTCTCTGTTGGTGCGCCAGGTATTGATAATATTGTTAATATGAATCTTTTAAGTAAGAGTGAGTTGGAAGACGAATTAGGATGGGAATTTAATGGGGTAACTGCATTGTTTACTTTTCACTCTGAAACACTTTCTGCAGTTGATACAAGAAAAGAAATCAAAATAATTCTCGAAGTGATAGGTAATTCTAATATCAATGTTTTGTTTACTTATGCAAATGCAGACGATGGTGGAAGGGTTATTAATAATGAAATAGAAAGGTTTGCATCTAAAGATAAGAAGAGGTATTTAGTAGTCAAGAGCTTAGGGCAATTAAAATACCTTTCAGCAATGAAGTTTCTAGATTTTGTTATTGGTAATACATCAAGCGGCATTATTGAAGCTGCAAGCTTTCAAAATCCTGTGGTAAACATAGGGAATCGACAACTAGGAAGGTTGCAAAGTGGTAATGTTATTGATAGCACAATAGAGAAATTGGAAGAATCGATTAATAAAGCTACATCAGAAATTTTCACTGAACATTGTAATGATGTTGTAAATATTTATGGGGATGGGAGTGCTAGTCATCAAATAGTAACTTCCCTGGAGAATCAAAACTTAAGCCCTATTAAATTTTTTAATAACCTATGAAAGATATAGAAAAAATAAAAATTTTCGTTACATCAACTATTGAAAAATCCTTGAGTGTTATTGATTCTGGTGCAGTAAAAATTGCCTTGGTTGTAGATGCTGATAATAAATTATTAGGCACTCTTAGTGATGGAGACATTCGTCGTGGACTTTTAAGAAAAAAAACTCTAAATGATACTATTAAAGATGTTTATTTTAAGAATCCCACAACTGCTAAGAAGGATAGCTCAAGGGAGGAATTGTTACACTTATGCTCAATAAATAAAATTGGCCAGGTGCCAATTATTGATAATGATCTGAAAGTAATAGATTTATTCATTATAGATAGCGAATTATTAAAAAAACAACATGAGAATCATGTTGTGCTTATGGTAGGTGGTTTGGGAACGCGGTTAAGGCCATTAACTTATAACACGCCAAAACCAATGCTAAATGTCGGTGACAAGCCTATATTGCAAACCATTGTTAAGGGTTTTGTTAATTGTGGTTTTACTAATATTACAATGTGCCTGGGTTATAAATCGAATGTAATACAAGATTACTTTCAAGATGGGAGTGATTTTGGTGCAACTATAGACTATGTAGTCGAAGAAAAAAGAATGGGAACTGCTGGCGCCTTAACATTACTAAAAAAGAAACTAAATAAGCCTTTCTTTGTTATGAATGGCGACTTACTTACTAATGTTAATTTTGAGAAAATGTTAGATTTTCATGAATCGAACGCTTCTAAGGCAACTATGTGCGTTCGTGAGTATGATATTGAAGTGCCATATGGTGTAGTGAATTTAAATAACGAAAAAATTGTTTCTATTGAAGAGAAGCCTATTCATAAATTTTTTGTAAATGCTGGGATATATTTATTAGAGCCTGAATGCATTAGTTTGATTTCAGATAATGAATTTTATGACATGCCGTCATTATTTGAAGAGCTGATTAAAAATAATAGAAAGACAATTTCTTTTCCATTAAAAGAGTATTGGCTAGATATTGGTAGAATAGTCGACTATGAAAAAGCTAAAGCTGAATATAACAATATATTTTAAGTATGCAGCCTATACATAAAATTAGAAAAGCAGTTGTTGTAGGGCTTGGGAATATTGCTTTGCGTCATAGAAAAAATTTGAAATTACTATTCCCAGAAATATTAATAATTTCAGTGCCTTCTAGTGGAAAAATTGAAAACCAAAATGTTGAGTTTGCAGATCAAATAACTTTAAGTTTGGATGAGGCAATAAAAGATGGGGCGGATATGGCAATTGTAGCTTCTCCAGCCCCATTTCATGCATTGCATGCCAAACTCTTTTTACTTGCTGGAATACCAACCCTTATAGAAAAACCTGTTACCAGTAATTCTCAAGATGTCTATGAATTAATAAAAATCAATAAAGATGCATGTACACCCACTGCTGTTGGATATTGTTTGAGATATATGCCTTCAGCTATTAAGATTAAAGAATTATTAGATCAAAAGATAATAGGGTGCATATACAATGCATTTGTGAATGTTGGACAGTATTTACCAGATTGGAGGCCATTAATAGATTATCGAAATTCTGTCTCTGCTAAGGCTAATCTTGGAGGTGGTGCATTATTAGAATTGAGCCATGAGATTGATTATATTCAATGGTTTCTAGGATCAATGAAAGTGCATTATGCTCAGCTGAGATCGTCATCAGAGTTAGATTTGGAGGTTGAAGAATTGGTAGATTTAGTGCTGGTATCCGATGCTGGAACAGTCTGTAATATTCACCTAGATTTCTTACAAAAGAAGGCAAGTAGAGTGTGTAGCTTTATTGGAGAAAAAGGGAGGCTGGACTGGGATCTTATAAGTAATACAATCACGCTACATACAGATGAAGGGAGCGAAGTTTTATTTTCTGAATCGAATTGGGATTCTAATCAGATTTACCTTTCTTTGTTAACAGATTTTTTAGATTTAGTTGCAGGTCGTGAGAATTCAAGTGTCGATTTAGAGCAAGCAAGAAAAACTTTAGAGTTGATTGAGGATATTAAAAGTTGCGCAATTCAAGGAGTGAAGCAATGACATCTTATGCTTTTATATTTGCGCGTGGGGGCTCAAAAGGCTTACCAGGAAAGAACATAAGGCTATTACTAGGAAAGCCACTTATTCAATACTCTATCGAGGTTGCGTTAGAGGTCTCAGGAGTTACCAAGGTGTTTGTATCTACAGATGATGCTGATATTGCCAAAGTATCAAGCTCGAGTGGGGCTATTGTTATTGAAAGACCGGTTGAATTATCACAAGATGACAGTCCAGAATGGTTAGCGTGGAAGCATGCAATTAGTTGGGTTAGAGAACGATATGGCGATTTTGAAGAGTTTATAAGCTTACCGGCTACAAGTCCATTGAGAAGTGTTAAAGATGTAGAGTCTGCCATACTTAGAAGGTCTAATATTGGTGCGGATATTTGTATTTCGGTTACCCCTGCAAGTCGAAGTCCATATTTTAATATGGTAAAGGAGTTGGATAATAATTTAATCGAATTAGTAAATAAGCCTATTAATTCAATCTCTCGACGTCAGGATGCACCAGAAGTTTTTGATATTACAACCGTAGCTTATGTTGCCAATGTAAAATTTATTATGAATAATGCTAGTTTATTTGATGGATCTGTTACAAGTGTCAAAGTTCCAAGGCATAGAGCTTTAGATATAGATGATATGTATGACTTTAATTTTGCAGAGGCTATATTAAATAATACTTTTAACGAGGATGATGAATGTTAATCGAAGGTAAGGTAATTGTAATTACAGGCGGTGCCGGATTAATTGGTCAACAATTTGCTAAAGCATTAATAAATCAAGGCGGCATTGCTGTTATTGCCGATATTGATGAAGAGAGAATGAGGAGTGCCAGTAAAGAATTATCTCGAACGCTTCCTAGCGACAGTTTTGATACATTTAAGCTTGATATCCTATCTAAAGATTCCTTGCAAAAATGTATTGATTATGTAAATTGCAAATATAAGAAAATAGATGCTTTAGTTAATAACGCTTATCCGAGAAATGAAAATTATGGCAGGCATTTTTTTGATGTGGAGTATGATGATTTTGTCGAGAATTTAGGGATGAATTTAGGCGGTTGTATTATTCCATCCCAATTATTTGCATTGTATTTTCAAAAGCAGGGGTATGGAAATATTATTAATATATCTTCAATTTATGGAGTTATAGCACCAAAATTTGAAATATATGACAATACAGAAATGACTACGCCTGTGGAATATGCTGCTATCAAATCTGGAGTGATACATTTAACCAAATATATGGCTAAATATTTTAATGGTAAGAATATTAGAGTTAATGCAATAAGCCCTGGCGGAATTTTAGATGGCCAACCAAGAGAATTTTTAAGAGGATACAATCAGAAGTGCTTAACCAAAGGGATGCTCGATGCAAGTGATTTAGGTGGCACATTAGTATTTTTACTTAGCGACATGAGCATGTATATTAATGGCCAAAATATTATTGTTGATGATGGGTTTGTATTGTAATTTATATGAAGATAAAGTGGCAAAGATAGCAATACCTAAACTTCTAAATTACATTGAATTATGTAAAGATATAGAGTTTATTAGAGACTCTTTCAAGATGAGTCTAAATAAAACTTTCAATGTGCTATTGAAAAATGAGAGATCACTCTGTGAGTAAAAAGCCGATTAATTTATGGATGTTAAGATTTAATGATGCATATCAATTTAGTATCGTTAAAAATGTCATAGAAACTAATACTAAGATCTCTCTTTTATCAGGAAGTAATGAGACATTAGGGTTGTTAAGTAAATTTAAACAAAACAAGATAATAGATGTCGATTTTATAAATAACAATGAGGCTTGTGCTCTGCAGTTTAAAACAAACTCTATTAGTGAGAATGAAAAAAAATGCCTTTTTTTAAATGACAATTTTTATAAGGCTTATTACGTTGCATTACAAGTACTAGAGCGGAATGAAAAATTTTCTGGTGATTTGAGTTTCGAAGAAAGAAATTTCATCATTTACCAGCAAATGCAATTTTGGAGTGAGAAAATTGCATTAAATAGGCCTTCCAGTATTATTTTCATGGACCTTCCTCATATGTACTATGAGCTAATCTTGATAGCACTTTGCGAAGTTGAGAAAATCCCTTGTTTGATAATTAGTTATACGCCAAATCATCGTAAAACTGTATTTTTGAATGGCAAGTTTGAATTAATCGAAGGGTATAAAGGACAAGAATTCAATGAAACTCATAAAGATTACTTTTCTATGGCTGAAAAGAATTTAGAGAAAGATGTTGATCTCATATCTAAAAATGACTACACTCGCATTTCATTTCTTGTCAAAAAATTCCTATCTCTGTTGTATACACTCCTTTTTAATGACTTAAAAAGAATATATAAAAATGGCTACTATATTAGGACTGGTTTTTTTAAAACTGGATTTAATACTATCTTTTCTGAGAAAAAAAATGAATTTTTATATGCGTGGAATTCAATCTATTTTAGATTTTTGTATAAAAAAATATCAACACCAGTTGACCTTACTTGCGATTATGTTTATTTACCATTGGTATCAGGGTTTGAAAATACATTTCACCCAGCAGCCTCTCCATTAAATATTTATATTATATTGGATTTTATTTTAAAAAATACGCCAGAAGATTGCCTTATTTTTGTTAAAGAGCATCCCGCTCAATTTAAGTTCAGGCATCACCAGAGATTTTCTAGATCAAGGAAAATGTATGAAAAAATAATGAATATGGATAGAGTTAGATTGATAAATATTGATACAAATCCCTACGATTTAATTATTAATTCGAGATTTGTGACAGGATCAAGTATGAGTTCTTCTGCTTATCAAGCCATAGCACTTAAAAAAATATATAGATATTATGGGCCTCATATTCTTCCTAGTAAATTTGCATTTCCACTTTTTGGAAATTTACCTATTATTAGGGAGAATCCTAAATCATTTCATGAAGAGAAAGGGCGAATGGGCTCAGAATTAGATTCAAAATCTATTGCTAGTAAAATCATTGATTGGTCTAGTGATCAAATCAATACTTAAGGAAATAGTATGAAAAATGAAAGTTATAAAAATGCATATCTGTTTATGTATTTTGGAAATAATCAGGATGTAGTTAACCTGATAAAAGGCGATTATTATAGTGTTGGAATTGATAGTAAATATACAGATATTGACTTTGATTTGTATGTAGCAGCTAGAAAAGAAATCAATATAGAAGACGATCATGTGTTAGATTTTAATTCAGTAGATTCAGTTCTATATATTTATGCTGAATATATAGAGCAATTAACGCGATGGAATATTAGTAATAATAATTTTCCTGATCCATTAAATTTGTATGAAGAGTTTTTAAATTCTCTTAATTATTGGTATAGTTTTTTAAAGTATTTTGATATTAATAAGATATTTATTTATGAAAATCCACATCGTGCATTTGATCTATTAATTTACACATTAGCTAAGTATTTAAAAATTAAGGTTTATATTTTTAGTGAATTGAATACGGGATATAGAACTTATATTAAAGAAAATATATTCGACTCATTGTCAGATGTAAAGGGCGATTTTCTGGCTTCAAATAAAAATAACACTACCAGTTTAAAATATAATCATATCACTAGTCAATTTACCCCAAGCGAGGGAAAGGTTAATGGCTGGGTGCGTAAATTTAGTAAATTTTTTAAATTATTCACGTATATTGATGCCCATATTTACAAAAATAAGGAGGCCTTTAGGAAAGTTACTTACTTTACATACCACGCATGGCTGATAAATTCTTATATAACTACAGCTAAGTATCGATTTTATTATAAGCGTGCTATAAAATTCCCAGTTATTTTAGATGAAGATATAGTTTTTTATCTGCATTACCAGCCTGAAAAAACTTCAAATCCAGATGCTGGCTCAGCAAGAAGTCAACTGCAGTGTATTAAAGTTTTAAAAAAAGCATTTCCAGAAAAAAATATTTATATTAAAGAGCACCCCTCTCAATTAAATTTTAAAAATACACATAGAAATAGGCAAATAAGAAATCACTCATTTGTAGTGCAAATTGAATCTATTTCAGATGGTTTTATTGATAAAATACCAAGTAATACTAAATTTATTGGCGCTACCTTGCATGGTACTATTGGTATAGAGCTTGCATTAGAGGGACGTACTGTTTTATGTTTTGGGAATCCTTGGTATGGTTTTTTGAAAAATGTTCATGTGGTGAGAGGGTGTAAAGATTTAAGTAAAATATCGCTTCAACAATATGATCCTCAAGAAATAAAACAAAACATGAGTAAAATTTTGTATTTAAAATCAGCAAAAGGATCTATTTCTAACAAGTTAGAAATGATGGACCCCTCTATAGTTGTGCCCGACAATGGTGACGAGTTGATGGAGTACGTTAAGTGGTACTTTAATATCTCAAAAAGTAGCTCTGATTCTAATATTTGAGAAAAGCTTTATATAATAATAACTAATTAATTTTTTTAAAAACCTATTTATTTGGTTGTTAATGAATCTTATTCTTTCTTATGTAAAGAGATATTTTAGGAATTAAATGTGATAAATAAACTGGTAAAAATTTGGCATCATTTTCCAAAACTCCGTCAAAAGCAATTTTGGTTGCTTTTGATTTTGATGATTATCGCATCTCTAGCAGAGGTAATAAGTCTGGGCGCGGTATTTCCGTTTTTGGGGGTATTAGTTGCACCAGAGCAAGTCTACCAGCACTCACTTATGCAACCTATCATTCAAACTCTAGAATTAACCGATCCTAGTCAATTAATATTACCCCTAACTATTCTCTTTATACTCGCAGTACTATTAGCAGGTGCAATACGCTTAATACTTCTCTATTCCATAACTAGATTTTCATTTTCAGCAGGTGCAGATCTTAGTATTAACATTTACCGTCGCACTCTATACCAAGAATACTCAGTTCATGTATCACGTAATAGTAGCGAAGTTATTAATGGTATTATTACTAAAACAGGCACAGTGATTAATGGAATTATCACTCCAGTTCTAATGCTTATCAGCTCAATAATCCTACTTATTGGAATTATAGGGGTACTGTTTGCAATCAACTTTGGCGTAGCGCTATCAATATTTTCCGGCTTTGGTCTTCTCTATTGGTTAGTTATCCGATATACTAAAAAACGGCTCAAAAATAATAGTCAAATTATTGCCAGTCAATCTACTCAGATGATTAAATCGCTTCAAGAAGGGTTGGGAGGAATTCGTGATGTGCTTATTGACGGCACTCAACAGTTCTATTGCCAAATCTATCGTAATGCAGATTTGCCACTTCGTCGTGCAGCAGGAAATAATGTGTTTATTAGTGCATTTCCTAGATATATAATGGAGGCGATTGGCATGATGCTTATTGCTATACTCGCTTATGTAATGACACGACAAGAAGGCGGAATAATTGCAGTAATTCCTATATTGGGCGCAATTGCACTTGGTGCTCAAAGATCGCTTCCAGCAATACAGGGGGCTTATAGCTCATATAGTCGAATAAAAGGGTCAAAATCATCATTTGAAGATGTACTGAATTTACTGGATCAGCCACTGCCAGAATATGCTGACCAGCCATTACCAAAACCAATCCACTTTGAAAAAGAAATTAAATTAAGAAACCTTAGTTTTCGTCATACAATGGACACACCCTGGGTTTTGAAAAATGTTAATCTTTCCTTGAAAAAAGGAAATCATATTGGTTTTATAGGGGTAACTGGAAGCGGTAAAAGTACGCTGCTTGACATTATTATGGGCTTGCTTCCAGTAACTAATGGCGAACTGATTATTGATAATCAAGTTCTTAATAATCAAAACTGCAGAGCTTGGCAGATTCATATTGCTCATGTGCCACAAAATATCTACCTTTCAGATACCAGTATTGAGGAAAATATTGCCTTTGGAATTCCAAAAGAAAAAATCGATCATAAACGAGTAAAAAAAGTAGCGCAAGAGGCGCAAATTGCAGAGCTGATTGCAGAGTGGAAAGATGGTTATCAAACCTTTGTTGGAGAGAGTGGGGTTCGCTTATCTGGCGGTCAGCGCCAGCGAATAGGTATTGCCAGAGCACTTTACAAAAGAGCTAATATATTGATATTTGATGAGGCAACTAGTGCACTTGATAATAAAACAGAGTCAGAGGTGATGAAGGTTATTGAAGGGCTGGGTAAAGAAATAACAGTTCTCATTATTGCGCATAGATTAACAACACTCAAAAATTGCGATAAAGTTGTAAAATTAAACCAAGACTATACTGTTGATGTGGGAAGCTATCAAGAGATGACTAACTAATAAATGATTAAATTTGACAGGTAGAAATAAATTGTTTTATAAGCTAATGGTATTAAAGTCTATTTGAAAAATTTAAAGTTATTCCTTTATTAAATAATGTACAGATTACACTTGGCTGTGAGAATTAAATATAAACAAGGAAATATTGACTCTTGATAAGGCTAGCATAGAGATTCTAATAATTTTCAATTTAATCAATGTTATAAAAATAAAGGCTAGTTTTTTTCAAGTTTTGGAGATGAGGCTATTAATGAGATGGTTAAATTAATTTTAAATGAATTGCTATGATGTTTACCCCAATAGTATATTTGCATATAATCGCCTTTGAAATACAAGAAAAATAGTATACAAAAATAAAATAACTGTTAAAAAGCTATTATTTTCTAAAAGAGGCATGGATAGTCAAAATTTATTGTTACTTCACTATATAAGAATTTATTCTCATAGATTTTTAGTGCAATGAGCATTGAGTCTAATGAGCGAAAGGAATTTATTTAATGATGACTAGTTGGATTAATTGTGAATAAAAAGTTATTAATAACTGGTGGAGCAGGCTTTATAGGCTCTGCTGTCATTCGCCATATTATTAACAACACCAATCATAGTGTTATTAATGTTGACAAACTAACCTATGCAGGTAATTTAGAATCTTTAACTTCAATTGAAAGCGACGTAAGGTACACATTCGAATCAGTAGACATTTGTGATGCTAATGAGATCAAACGTGTGTTTAATGAACACCAGCCTAATATTGTCATGAATCTTGCTGCTGAGTCGCATGTAGATAGGTCAATCGATAGTCCTGGTGAATTTATTCAAACCAATATTGTTGGAACCTACGTACTCTTAGAGGAGGCAAGGAATTATTGGTCCAATTTAGATAGTGACAAGAAAGATAACTTTAGATTTCACCATGTATCTACTGATGAAGTCTATGGTGATTTAGAAGGTACAGACGATCTATTTACTGAAGATACACCTTATGCGCCCAGCTCACCTTACTCGGCTGCCAAAGCAAGCTCAGATCATTTAGTGCGTGCATGGCAACGCACCTTTAAATTCCCAACACTGATTACAAATTGCTCTAATAATTATGGTCCTTATCAGTTTCCTGAAAAACTTATTCCATTAATTATTCTGAATGCTATAGAAGGTAAAGATTTACCAATTTATGGAAATGGTAAACAAATACGTGACTGGCTTTATGTCGATGATCATGCAAGAGCATTATTGCATGTAGCGCTTACTGGCAAGGTTAGTGATACATACAATATTGGCGGCCACAATGAATTGCAAAATATTGATGTTGTTAAAACTATTTGCAATATTTTAGATGAATTAGTACCAAGTGAGCTTGATGGAATTGATAGGTATGAACAGCTTATTACTTATGTAGGAGATAGAGCAGGACATGACGTTAGATATGCCATTGATGCAACTAAGATAGCTAATGAATTGAGCTGGACGCCAGATGAGACATTTGCAACTGGCATTAAGAAAACTATAGAGTGGTATTTAGAAAACAAAATATGGTGTAAGCATGTGCAAGATGGGAGTTACCAAGGTGAGAGATTAGGAGTGGTTAAATCATGAAGAGAATTATTTTAGCTGGAGGCTTTAGCGCTCGACTTTATCCTATTACCAAAACTATATCTAAGCAATTAATGCCCATTTATGATAAGTCAATGATTTATTACTCAAAGAGTATTGAGTCAAATGATTGAGAAGGGTAAATGAATTTAGCTCCAATCACTCTATTTGTTTACAACCGACCCTGGCATACTCGACAGACAATCGAGGCATTGCAAAAAAATGAATTAGCAAATGAATCAGAATTATTTATATATAGTGATGAAGCAAAAAATGAAGATGCACGAGTAAATGTAGATAAGGTGCGGAGGTATTTAGATAATATAACTGGCTTTAAAAAAATTACAGTTATAAAAAGAGATAAAAACTTTGGGCTTGCCAATTCAATCATCGATGGCGTTACTCAGATTGTAAATAAGTATGGAAGTATCGTTGTTTTAGAAGATGATATGATGACTAGCCCTTATTTTTTAAAATATATGAATCAAGCTTTAAATCTTTATAAAAATGAAGAAAGAGTTGCTTCAATTCATGGCTATATTTACCCAATAGAGGGCTTACCCAATAGTTTTTTTATCAAGGGTGCGGATTGCTGGGGATGGGCAACATGGAAAAATAAGTGGGATATTTTCGAACCTGATGGTCAAAAACTACTGAATGAGTTAACGGTTAAAAATTTGGGAAAAGAGGCTGATTTTAATGGTAGTTATGGTTTTACAAGAATGCTAAAAGAGCAAATAAATGGTGAAAATAACTCTTGGGCTATTAGATGGTATATGAGTGCATTTTTAAAAAATATGGTTACTTTATATCCAGGGCAGAGTTATGTGCAAAATATTGGATTTGACTCCCAAGCTACTCACTGTGATACAGAGACTGATGTATTTAATGTAAATCTGAGCATGAAAATTGATCTTAAAAAAAATAAAATAGAAGAGAATTTAGAGGTCAGAAAAAAAATAGAGAGGTTTTTTATTAAATTAAAACCTACACTATTTAACAAAATAAAAGAAAAATTAACAAGAATAATTAAATGAAACAATTTATAAAATCATTAATACCGCCAATTATATTTAATATTTTAAAAAAAATTAGAAATAGTAAATACGGCTATAAAGGTGACTATTCTTCGTGGTTAGAGGCACAAAATAATGCAACATAAAAAAAATAAAGACGATATGATAACAATACAAAAAATAAACTTGAAAGGGTATTCCTCCATACCTAGTTGGCTGTTTAGTGAAGATAAGCTGCTGAGTTATTTCTATAATAAATATAATCTTCTAGAAGATTATGATAATACAGAAGAAGAAAATAATCAAAAATATGAGAAGGGGTTTTTATGGGTAAAAAAATAAATTGCCTATTGTGTCAATCTAGTAAGTTAGAGGTAACAGAAATAATAAAAAGTGGTGACATAATAAAATTATGGGAAAAACAACATAATAATGTACGCCAACTCTTCAATGGAGTGGATAGTTTAGAAAAGTATTTATGTGCTAATTGTAAGTTAGAGTTTTTTTACCCTTTTGTTCCTGGAGATGATGAGTTTTATAGTAAGTTGGGACAAGAAGATTGGTATTACTTACATGAAGATAAAACAGAATTTAGCTATTCAGTTAAATACATTCAAGATGGTGATAGTGTTTTAGATATAGGCTCTGGAAGAGGCGCGTTTACAAAATATATTGATAAAAATATTACTTATACTGGATTAGACTTAAGTTCTAAAGCTATAAAATATGCTCAAGAAGAAAATATAAATGTTTTAGAACAAACTATAGAAAGCTATGCAAATACCAATAAAGAAATTCATGATGTAGTAGTTGCTTTTCAAGTTTTAGAACATATTGTGAATATTGATAGTTTTATTACATCTGCATTACAGGTCCTTAAGCCAAATGGTTTACTTATCATAGCTGTACCAAATAATGATAATTTTATAAAAGATATTCAAAATCATTTACTGAATTTACCACCGCATCACACATTGCATTGGAACTCTAATTCTTTAAAATATATTGCTGAAAAATTCAATCTTGAAATAGTTGATATATATCAAGAAGAACTTACAAATGTCCATAAAAATTGGTACTACACTATAAAGCTTAGTAAAATTATCCATGATTTTTTAGGCATGCAAATTAAATCTATAAACATGTCTTTTTTAACTAAATTAATTAATATAACTTCTATTCTATTTATAAGAATATTTAAATTTTCCTTAAGTAATTCAAAAAAAGATGGAATGACAATAGCTATTACTCTCAAAAAAAGGACTTTTTAGAGTGTTTAGAAAAATATATAAAAATGAACAATTTAACCCTAAAATTCTTGGATTGTTTATAAACCCATTCTACTTTGCAAGAAAAGGTTTGTATGAAAATGTATCAGAGCTGATACCTAATATGAAGGGTAAATTACTTGATATTGGTTGCGGCACTAAACCTTATAAAGACTTATGTGCTGTAGATGAATATATTGGATTAGAAATAGGTGATGAAGGCAATAGGAATCATAGTTTTGCAGATGTTTTTTATGATGGAAAGGTAATACCTTTTGAGGATAAATTTTTTGACAGTATTTTGTCAAATCAAGTTTTTGAACATGTGTTTAATCCAAATGAGTTTTTAAGGGAGGTGAATAGAGTGGCCAAAATGAATGGCTTACTTCTTATTAGTGTTCCGTTTGTTTGGGATGAGCATGAGCAGCCTTATGATTATGCTAGATACTCCTCATTTGGGCTAAAACATATTTTAAGTGAAAATGGATTCGAAATAGTTGAGCATAGAAAAAGTAATAATGGACTTGAGGTAGTATTTCAGCTTTTTAATGATTATATTTTCAAAGTTACTATGACTAAAAACGTTTATATTAATTTACTTTTAACCCTGATTTTAATAGCACCTATAAACATAATCGGCTTAATTCTATCGAAAATATTACCTAAAAATGATGATTTATATTTAGATAATATTGTTTTAGCTAAAAAAATTAAAGATGCATAATTACTGCACTTTGTTTGATAGTAACTATTTAACTCGTGGCTTGGCTATGTATGAATCGCTTAAAAAATATAGTGACAATTTTCATCTTTATATATTTTCTTTTGATGATAAGTGTTACCAGCTATTAAAAAAACTTAATTTAGAATCTATAACTGTAATACCCCTCAAAGAATTTGAAGATAAAGAGCTTTTAACAGCAAAAAGTGACAGAAGTGTCGCAGAATATTGCTGGACTTGCACCCCATCTGCAATAAAATTTTGTATCGAAATTTATGGTCTTGATGCTTGCACTTATCTTGATGCTGATCTGTATTTTTTTTCTAATCCAACTATCCTCATTGAAGAAATGGGCGAAAAATCTGTACTTATAACAGAGCATAGATATACAGCTCAATATGATCAAAGTTCTACCAGTGGGATATATTGCGTACAGTTTATGACTTTTAAAAATGATGAAAATGGTATGAAAGCACTAAACTGGTGGAGAGACTCTTGTAATGCATGGTGCTACGCAAGATTTGAAGATGGAAAATTTGGTGATCAGAAGTATCTTGATGATTGGACTACTAGATTTAAAGGTATTCATGTGCTTAAAAACTTAGGTGGCGGTGTAGCTCCTTGGAATATTCAGCAATATGATTTGTCAAGTGATGAAAATTTTAACCTTGTCTTTTATCATTTTCATCATTATAAAATACTTGAAAATGACAAGGTAGATCTGGGAGGCTATACATTAAATGCAAATGATATAAATATGTTATACAAACCATATTCAAAACATCTTGAAAAAATAACAGAAACATTAAAGCAAATAGATTTAGTGAATGACTATAACGGAGTGGTCCAGTACAATCCATTTAATTGGAAAAATATACTGAGGAAGGTGAAGAGAATAATTAAGGGTAGTTATAATGTTGTTGATAAAAAAGAATTGTTGGAGGTATAAAATGGCACATATTATCAACCTACCAATATTTAAAGATGATTATATAGACGCAAGGAATTGAATGATAGAGTATGAAAATTTACAAAAAGTAAATGAAAAACTATTTGATAGATATAGTGAAAGTTTTAATAGGCTTGTAAAAAGTGGCTGGTATGTATTGGGTAATCAGGTAAGTAAATTTGAAGACGAGTTTGCTAACTTTTGCGGTATAAATCATTGTGTAGGAGTGGCGTCTGGGCTAGACGCTTTAGTATTGTCTATTGATGCATTTGATTTTCCAAAAAATTCAGAGATAATTGTTCCTGCAAATACATATATAGCTTCAATATTAGCTGTTGTAAGAAATGGATTTAAACCAATATTAGTCGAGCCAGATATTAGAACTTATAATATCGATAGCTCCAAAATAGAAGAAAAAATAACCGACAAAACTAAAGCTATTTTAGTGGTTCATTTATATGGGAAATCATGTGAAATGGACAAAATAATTCAAATTGCAAATAAATATAACTTAAAAATCATAGAAGACTGCGCTCAAGCTCATGGTGCAAAATTCAAAGGTCAAATAGTAGGTAGTTTTGGAATAGGGTGCTTTAGTTTCTACCCTACAAAAAACCTTGGTGCTTTAGGTGATGCAGGTGCAGTCACATGCAAAGATGAGTATTATAAGAATAAAATAAAATCTCTTAGAAACTATGGTAGTAGTGAAAAATACCATAATAGTGATTTAGGTTACAATTCAAGAATGGATGAGATTCAGGCTGGATTTTTATCAATAAAATTAGAAATTCTGAATGATATTACTAGTCATAAAAGGGAATTAGCAAGACTTTATCTTGATAACTTAGAGAGCGAGTTTATTAAACCTGATGTAAATGATAATTGTTTTGATGTTTATCATATATTTAATATTAGACACAAGAAAAGGGATGAGTTAAGACGATATTTAATTAAAAATAAAATTAATACGGAGGTGCATTATCCAATTCCTCCGCACAAGCAAGATGCTATGAAGGGAATTATCTCTGGTAGCTATCCCATAAGTCAAGAAATACATGATACAACCTTAAGTTTGCCGATCTCTTACTGTCATACTAAAAAAGATATTATTAATGTATGTAAAGTGATTAACAGATGGGGAGTAATGACTAATATGGCATCATCTAGATGAACACTAGGTTAATGATGCAATTAAATCAGTCCGTTATAGCAAGTGAAATGCAACAGTCTAATAAGCTAGAAGATAAGCTTGAAACAGTTTTATTTTTACCTGAGAAAGAAGGGCGAATAGTTGAAGGCGGACTTCGAACTCAAGGGCACTTTAAAAATTCTTATGATAATAAGCCACTTGTTTCAATAATCACTGTAGTTTTTAATAGTGAAAAATATCTTGAAGAAACTATTTTGAGTGTCTTAAGACAGGCTTATGACAATATAGAATATATAATAATTGATGGCGGATCAACTGATGGAACTATTGACATTATAAAAAAGTATGAAGATGAAATTGATTATTGGGTGAGTAAAGCTGATAATGGAATTTATGATGCAATGAATAAAGGGGTCGATTTAGTGACAGGAGATTGGGTCAATTTTGTAAATTCTAGTGACATTCTCAATAGAAATGCATACGCTTTAGTTTTGGATTACCTGGTGAAGAATTCACATAAGTGTGACGTAATTGCATTTGGGTATTCTATTATAAATAATAGAGGTAGTTTATCGAAAGTAGACATTATGCCTAATCTAAATAAGAAATGGAAAATGCCATCGAGCCACAATTCGTTAGTTTATAAATCTAATGTGCTTAGAGAGTATAAGTTTAATTTAAATTTTAAATACGCATCTGATTTTGATCAAATAAATAAAATTAACAATACTGGAAAAGTTTGCAAAAATAATTTTATTTTATCAAACCAGAGAGATGATGGGGTTATTGGCAATAATAAACTCCAATCATTTTTGGAATATTTTCAAATATGTTGGGATAGTGCCAATAAAATGTATGCACTGTATTGGCTATTGAGATCGATGTTAGAGTATTTATTTGTAAATATTGGAAAAATTAATGAAAAGTGAAAGGGTTTTGCATTTTATAACTAGTGATATATCATATAAACTTTTTTTACATCCACTCATTAAATTCAATGAGCCTAATGTTTTATCTCAAGAAGTTATTGTTGGTGGAAATAGTGCTGATAAGTCACTTAAATTAATGGAATGTATGGAATTTGGTTACAATTTTAAATTAACAAGTTTACACGTTAATTTTTTTAAAATATTTCAAGTTATTTTAAAAAAAGCACCTTCAATTGTGGTGGCACATATGTCTTTATCTTCGACATATCCATTGCTTATTTCTAAAATATTAAAGGTTGAAAAGAGGATATATATGTGTCATGGAGCTCCTTACTTGGGTTACAGTGGAATATTAAGATTTATCTTAAAGATTGTTGAAAGAGTTAATATTTCGTTGTCTACTTTAACCATATGTGTTTCTCCATCAATTCAATCTGAATTAAGAAAGATATCTAAAAAATCTTATATTGTTTCAACAAATCCTGGATCATGTTCAGGCCTTCCACATGAAAAATATTTAAGTAAAAATAGGGCTCAAGATAAATTTAAAAATCAAAGAGCCGAGCTTAAAGTGTTGTATGTTGGGAGGGGTAATAAAAGGAAGGGCGTGTACGATCTTATAAATGCTGTTAATAACAAGAGAATTTTAGGAAGAAAAATAATTGTAGATGTTGTAGGTGTTGATGCCTCAGAGTTGTCAATCAATTTGAAAAACTTACCAGAGAATGTAAAGTTTCATGGATTTCAGTTTGACTTAAGTCCATTTTATCTTGACAACGACATTGTAATTTTACCAAGTTGGCATGAAGGATTCGGGTATGCTCTATTAGAAGGCGCTGCTTTTGGGTGCGCCATGATATCAAGTAATATACCAGGGCCTGATAGCATTGTAATTGATAATGTTAATGGAACTCTAATATCTGCAAGATCACCAAAAAATATTGAGGCTTCTATACTAAAATATTATAATAATAGGGAGTTGTTACGGAGTCACATGAAAAATGCATACACAAGATCTTTAGATTTTAAAGATGATATTATTCTTAAGCAAGTAACAGATTTCTTAACAAGCAATCAAGAGCGAAAATGACATGATGATTGATATTTTACAATTCTTTTTTGTCATTATTATTTCTTTGTATTTAACTATATTTATAGGGAGAAAGCTGCACTTAGGGCATAACCTTTCGGTATTAATTTTTAGTATACATACTTTGTTTTGCGTTTTATATTGGTATTTCTATACACAAGTTGGCTACGCAGATGCTGTTATGTATTACAATCAATCTTTTCTTCTTGATTTTGATTGGAAGCCAGGGACTAGCTTTGTAATATCGTTAACAAAAGTCTTTACGAATATTTTTGGATTAAACAATCTTAATACTTTTTTGGTATTTAATATGATTGGCGTTGTAGGGATTCAATTTTTATTAAGAGTATTATTAGATATATGGCCAAAGTCGAGAAGTTTTATTTCATATATGCCATATTTTATTATATTTCTACCAGGACAGAGCTTTTGGAGTTCTGCGATCGGAAAAGATGGAATTTCATATCTATCAATATCTATTTTATTATACGGATTTCACACTCATAAATACCATTACATAATAGCGTCTATTCTTTTGATGACAACGATTAGACCGCATATTGCTCTTGTAATGATACTATCTTCTCTTGTTGTATTTGTAATATCTAGATTTCCTAAGGGGCTTTCTAAACATACATTATTATTATTTTGTATATTGTCTTTATATTTTGGATTAATCATTGCATTAAATTTTCTTGGATTAAGTAGCTTATCTATAGATAGCGTACTTGGCTTTATCGATAGTCGTGAGAGTTTGACAATGGGCGGGGGGTCGAGTTATGGTACTGACAAGACTTTTATTGAAAGGGTATATATGTTTATGTTTGCCCCATTATTTTTTGAAGCAAAAAATGTGCGCGCCCTTATCTTTTCACTTGAAAATTTGTTTATACTAATATTTGTCATAAAATACATCTTATTTAATTTACTTTCTATTTTAAAAAAAATTAGAGAGCCAATTGTCTGTTACATTTTGGCGTACTCAACTGTACTAATTGTGATACTGTCAATAACAACAACAAATATTGGTATTGCATTGAGGCAAAAATATATGGTACTTCCTTTTTTATTTGTATTAGGTGCGATAGCCGCAAAAGATTATTATATTAAATCTAGATACAAAAAAAATATAGTCGAAATATGAGACGATTTTTTGACTTATTCTATATTTTTTTAGGCTCCCCACTAATTGTTCTTGTTTGTTTATTGGTTGCCTTAATAGTTCTAATTAAATTAAACTCTCCAGTTTTATTTAGGCAACCTCGCCTGGGATTGAATGGAAAAATATTTAATGTATATAAATTTAGAACAATGAATAAAGAGTATGATAAAAATAAAACTCTTTTGTCTGATGAAGCTAGACTTACTAAATTTGGCAAATTTTTAAGATCAACAAGTCTTGATGAGTTGCCTAGCTTATGGAATGTTTTAAAAGGCGATATGCGATTGGTTGGTCCTAGGCCACTATTAGTTGAGTATTTACCTTTGTACTCAATTCAACAGGCTAGACGTCATGAAGTTAAACCAGGGATTACAGGCTGGGCACAAATTAATGGGCGTAATGCAATTAGTTGGAACGAGAAATTTGATTTAGATGTATGGTATGTTGATAATCAATCATTTTGGTTAGATGTAAAAATATTGTGGCTGACAGTAAAAAAAGTACTTGCACGTGATGGAATCAGCCAAAAAAACCATATAACTATGGATAAATTTAGAGGGAGTTTATAAAATAGTGGGTGATAGATTTGCTAATTGGAGCTATCCTGATATTGAAGAGGGCAAGCCGACAAAATATAATTGGGTGGTTCAAAATATAGATGGCTTTGATTTAGGCTTTAAAACTGATATTGGTGCTTTTTCTTATATTAATGCTAAAAAAGGCGTGACTATTGAAGATGAGGTTCAAATTGGATCTCATTGCTCTATTTATTCTGTATCTTCTATCGACAACTCTGCTGGTGCTGTTTTGTTAAAACATAATTGTCGAATTGGTAGTCATTCAACCATCCTTCCCGGCGTATCTATTGGTAAAAATTCAATAATTGGCGCTCATAGCCTGGTTAACAAGGATATTCCTGATAACGTTGTTGCTTTTGGTGTGCCTGCTAAAGTGATGAGCAAACTAACTAATGATGAATAACCAATTTTCATCATGGCCTTTATACACCACAGAGGAGGCTGATGCAGTTTATGAAGTTTTACTGTCTAATAAGGTTAATTACTGGACTGGAAATGAATGTCGTGAGTTTGAAAAAGAATTTGCTATTTGGTCTAATACTGAATATTCAGTAGCTCTTGGTAATGGCACTCAAGCTTTAGATGTTGCATTTAAAGCTTTGAACATTGTTGATGGAGATGAAGTGATTGTAACTTCCCGTTCTTTTATTGCCTCTATTTCATCTATTGTAAATGCTGGTGCAATACCTATTTTTGCTGATGTGGATTTATCATCTCAGAATATTTCACCAGACTCTATTCGCTCTGTCATTACTAATAAAACAAAAGCAATTGTCTGTGTTCATCTAGCTGGCTGGCCATGTGAGATGGATGAAATAATGGACTTAGCTAATGAGTTTGATTTGTTTGTAATTGAAGATTGTGCGCAAGCGCATGGAGCAAAATTCAAAGATATACCAGTTGGCTCAATCGGACATATTGGTTGTTGGAGTTTTTGCCAAGATAAGATAATGACCACTGGTGGCGAGGGTGGAATGGTAACCACTAATGATGAATATTTGTGGCGTAGGATGTGGGCATATAAAGACCATGGTAAAAGTTATGAGGCTGTGTATGAACGAGAGCATCCTGAGGGCTTTGGCTTTAAGTGGCTATATGAATCGTTTGGAACCAATTTTCGCATGACTGAAATGCAGGCAGTAATTGGTAGAATTCAGATAAAAAAAATGCCAGATTGGCATAAAAAACGTTTAAGTAACGCCAATAGTATTTGGAATACTGCTAAACATTGTAAAGGATTACGAGTACGAGTTATTCCTGATTATATAGAGCATGCTGCTTATAAATGTTATGTGTTTATTGAGTTAAAAGAATTAAAAGATAGCTGGAGTCGTGATAAAATTATTAAAGAGGTAAATGCACTAGGTGTGCCGTGTTATTCTGGATCGTGCCCTGAAGTTTATTTAGAAAAAGCATTTGATGATACTGGGTTTAGGCCTAAAGAGAGGTTGCCTAATGCAAAAGAACTGGGAGAGACAAGTTTAATGTTTTTAATACATCCAAATTTAACTGAAGAAGAAATCCAAAAAACATGCAATGCAATTACATCCACCATGGATTTAGCTTCAATATAGCGAATGCTTAGTCAGTTTTCCAATTTTTCAAGAATCAATAAACATGTGATATTGTGTTAACTCCCAAATGATTTTTTTCCTAATAGCGCTGCTTTGCTTTACCACTATGCAATTTATTGAGACTGTATCTTTTGGATCGAGAGTGGCTGGTAAGTTAGCCAATAGTCTTTCGTTAGGAACGACTTTGCAACATTCTATTTATGTAGCAAGTCGCTTATTTTTACCTCCTTTATTACTGTCTCTATCTTTTTTGATTGAGACTGATCTGAGTATTCAATTATTTTTACTGATTTCAATTACTTTAACATTCTCCGCTTTTTTCGCCTCCTTACTTGTGCTAATTAATTTTAATTTCTTCCAGTTATTATTTCAACGTCTTTTTATACAGTACCAATATAACACTATACCAATAGCCATCTTAAAAGTCTTGTTTGGCAAAAATAAACAATTAAATCAAGTAAGTATAGAAGTTGTTCCAAAAATAATTAGCTTGCCGTTCAAAAAGGTTCTCACTTCTGGTTTTGCATATTTTTTTCTGTCAACAGGTTTTCTTATTGCCTTTTCTTTGGCTATTTTAATTCCAGAGTATAGAATGACAATGAGCCAGTTAACCAGCTCGCTTCATGGGATTGGTGCTATAATTTTGGCCATGTATATTGATCCAATGATAAGTAGATCTTTAGATGTTGAGTTGGAAAATTCTGACTGGATAGAAAATATTTATGCTATATTTGTTGGCAGGTTATTGGCATACCTGCTCGCTTCGACTTCATTCCTATTTGTTTATTTATATGTGTATTTAACCTAAATTATTACTGGAGATGGCTCTACCTTTGTTGGTTTTGGGCGCTGCTGTGTTTAATTTTATTAGACATGGTCCAAGGGTTATAATTGAACTATTATCTGATTTTAATTGGATTTATAAAATTATATGTGTGCAAAAAAAATATCTTTTTTACGAAACAAACTGACATTTGATAAATGCCCTTATCAACTGTAAAAAACTCATTTAAACTGATTTAGATACTTTGTTAAATAAACTCATTAATTTGTCACGTCTTAACAAGAAGCTTATTTTGCTGTTTGTTGATTCTGTACTGATTGTATTAGTTCTACTGGCATCGTTTTCGATTCGACTTGGGTACTGGTACTTTCCAGAAAATGATTTAGTTTGGGTGGTATTTGGTGCGCCTATTGTTGCTATTCCTTTCTTTGTAAACTGCGGCTTGTATCGTGCAGTAATTCGTTACATTGGCTTTCAGGCGTTATGGGCTATCGCCCAGGCTGTAACGTTATATGCCTTACTGTGGGGTGTAATTGGGTTTATGACTGCAGTTGAAGGCATACCTCGTTCAGTTGTATTTATTAATTGGCTTTTAGCCATAGTAGCCATAAGTAGCACTCGAATGATTGGGCGCTGGTTTCTCTCAGGGGCTGAGAATAGAAAAAATACCTCTGAATGCACTAATGTGGTGATTTATGGTGCTGGCTCGGCTGGCAGGCAGTTGTCGATTGCTTTAGTGCAGTCGGTTGAGTACAATCCGGTAGCTTTTATTGATGATAACAATGAAATGAATCGTCAATCTATTAATGGCATTAATGTAGTTTCAAAAATTGATTTAGAGCGCTTGATTGAGAAAAAAAACGTCACCAAAGTTCTGCTGGCAATTCCAACATTGTCTCGCAAAAAGCGTAATAAAATTATCCATTTTCTGGAGTTTTATCCAGTACTTGTTCTCTCTTTGCCAAGTGTATCAGAGTTGGCAAAAGGTAATATAAGTATTGGTGATTTGCGTGAAGTAAGCACCAAAGACTTGCTTGGGCGGGAGTCGGTAGAGGCTAATAAAGATTTATTGGCTAAAAATATTATCAATAAGGTTGTGGTGGTAACGGGCGCTGGTGGCTCGATTGGTTCAGAGCTGTGTAGACAAATTGTATTCTTAAAACCCAAGACGTTAATTTTGTATGAGATGAGTGAGCCTGCGCTTTACACAATTGAAAAAGAATTGTCTAATTTTGATGTGCACTCATTGAATATTTATCCAATATTGGGTAGTGTTAATAACAAAAATCGACTAAGCAATATTTTTAAACGCTTTGATGTAGACACTATCTATCATGCTGCAGCGTATAAGCATGTGCCAATGGTGGAATTTAATAATACCGAAGGAATAAATAACAATATATTTGGCACTCTAAATTGCGCACAAGCCGCGATTGATGCTGGTGTAGAGACTTTTGTTTTGATATCAACCGATAAAGCAGTACGTCCAACGAATACCATGGGTGCTTCTAAGCGTAGTGCAGAGTTGGTGTTGCAAGCTTTGTCTTCCAAGCAGAGTGGTACAAAGTTTAGTATGGTTCGTTTTGGTAATGTACTTGGCTCTAGTGGCTCTGTTATTCCACTATTTAAACAACAAATTAAAGCCGGCGGACCAGTAACAGTAACTGATCAAAATATCATTCGTTATTTTATGACCATAGATGAAGCGGTGGAGCTGGTGATCCAAGCTGGTGCTATGGGGACAGGTGGTGATGTATTTGTATTAGACATGGGTGAGCCAGTGCGAATTCAAGATTTAGCTAAGAAGATGATTAGTCTAAGTGGGCTAGAGGTAAAAGATGAATCAAATCCTGATGGGGATATTGAGATTAAATACACGGGTTTGCGAGCTGGTGAGAAGCTATATGAAGAGCTACTGATTGGTGATAATGTTAGTGAGACAGATAATCCATTGATTATGTGTGCACAAGAAGATATGATAGTTTGGGATGAGCTAAAGCCAGTGTTAGATGGATTAAGTGATGCGATTGATAATAATGATTGCAGGAGACTACGTAAACTTTTAATTCAAATAGTTCCAGGTTTTAAACCACAGTGCGAGATTAGTGATATTTTGTATAAGTCTAAATGATAAAAATGTTAGTAATTATTCATTAAAACCTTTAAAGCGTTTAGAGAGTATTGCTGGCTTCAGTATTTCTTTTCATAAGGTGGGCTAGTGCGTATGGGTTTTTTACAGATGGTTTAGAAATTGTTAATCAATTAGCTAATGGTTTTTCAAGAAAGGTCAAATCTATTTAAATAGTTATAATATTAATAATTAAGCAAGACTCTTTAGAGTATCCAGTAGCAAAATAATCTCTGAAAACTATTGGTGATTTTCCTCTACCAGTCCATTCATAAGTTTTTCCATCTGAATCAATTATTCTGTGTTTTAGCGACAAAACAATTGTGTCTTGTTAATGCTTATTATTGGTTCATTGAGTAAGTCATCAATTGAAAAACCCCTTGATTGTATAGTTAGCTTTTTATCTCTTTGATTTCTAGAATTTTTTCAGCTCTCTAAGAAGGGGTCTTACTCCTTTCTTTACTTAATAATAAGCTCACAGAGCAGGGTCTATTGCTATGTGATTCCATGTTGTTTTGCGAAGTGGTTTGTAGCCTCAACGTATCCCTCTACACTACCACAATCAAAGCGCCTACCCTTAAACTTATAGGCGATCACTTTGCCTTTTTTAGCTTGGGTAAGCAGTGCGTCTGTAATTTGAATTTCACCACCTTTGCCTGGCTTTGTCTTTCGAAGAATGTCAAAAATATCAGGCGTTAGAATGTAACGCCCAATGATTGCCATATTTGTATGAGCATCTTTTGGGTCAGGCTTTTCAACCATGTCAGTTACTCGATAGGTGTCAACTGTACCATCAATAAAATTTCCAGTAATAATGCCATATTTATTGGTTTGATCCATTGGCACCTCTTCTATAGCCACTACTGAACATTGGTATTTTTTAAACACATCTATCATTTGCCTGAGGACACCTTGACCTTCGTCGCTAGTACATAAATCATCCGCCAATACAACTGAAAATGGCTCATGACCAATCAAAGGTTCTCCAGTGAGAATGGCATGTCCCAATCCAAGCATTTGCCTTTGTCGTATATAGGTAAAGGTTGATTGATCGATGACGCTCTGGATTTCTTTTAGATAATGCTCTTTTGGAGTGCCTGCAAGTTGAGATTCCAATTCAAATGCATTGTCGAAATGATCTTCAATGGAGCGCTTTCCCCGGCCAGTAACAATTGCCATATTATTTATGCCTGCGTCTAAAGCCTCTTCTACTCCATATTGCAATAAAGGCTTGGTGAGAATAGGCAACATCTCTTTGGGCACTGCTTTTGTTGCTGGTAAAAAACGAGTTCCATAACCTGCAGCTGGAAAAAGACATTTGCGGACTAATGTTGAGTTATTAATTTTTAATGTTGAGAGCATAGAGCATGAATGGTTAATGTTGAATTATTGAAAAAATATTTAGCTAATAGTGCCTGATATGAATTTATCATTCAGCTTTTGAGTCAGGATTTTTTTGCCCGACTCAACACCGGGTTGGTTATAAGTGTTAATATTGAGCAAGTCGCCTACCAACGAGGTTAAAAGTTCGAAATAGTATATGAGTTGGCCTATGCTAAATGCATTTTGTTGATCTATAATAATTTCATCGAGTGGGATTCGTTCTGATTGCTTAAGTGACTTAATTATGGCGTCAGCTTGAGTGTTGATTAAATCAGAAAATTTGACACCGTTGATTATGTCCAGTGATTCTAAGTTTTTAAGTTTGATGGAGGGGATTTTAAGATTGTCTTCAAAATGAGACATTTTAATAAAAGTGACGGTTTTGTTCCGAGTGCCTTCAACGAGTAATTGAAGAAAAGAGTGCTGATCTTTTGGTCCAGTGAGTCCTATAGGTGTTTGACCAACGTTGAATGCAGAATTCAATTGCCTCTTTCCTAGGCTTTCACCCCAAAGTTGAATATACCATTGGTTAAAAGATTGGAAAGACTCTGCATAAGAAAAAATCGCGTTAATGTTGTAGGTTGTTGAATTTTTTGCGTAGAACGTTGCTTTTTTCAGAAGAGCATCTTGCAAATGGCCTGCCTCGAAGAAGCTTTGTTTAGTCTTGTTAGCGCCTTGGAGTAGCTCTTCAACATTGATACCTGCTAGGGCCAAGGGGATAACCCCTACTGAACTGAGCACTGAGAATCGACCGCCGACGTTGTCTGGAATATTGACAACTAGGGCGTTGATATCGCTGGCATGCTCTTCTAAAGCAGAGCCTTTGTCGGTGATAAAAGTGAATGGAGCTTGGTCTTGAGAACTGTTAGAAGTTATTCCTCGTAAATATTTATAAATAGCAATTGTTTCTATTGTTGTACCCGATTTAGAAATAATTAGAAAATGACTGCTATTGAAATTGAGTTTTTGACAACAACTGCTAATAGCTATAGGGTCGGTACTATCGAGAAAATGCAATCGCCTAGCTAAATTGTTAAGAGGTTTGAGAAAATTGTATATTGCTTTCGCTCCTAAACTAGAGCCACCAATTCCAACAACCACAACATCGTTTATTGACTCCAGCCCTTGTTTGATATCAAGCTTTTCTAGATATTCTTGAAGGTAGTCTAGATTTTGTTCAGGCAAATTGTAATATCCAATTTTTTTGGTTTCAAGCAAAATCCGTTCAAATAACCCCTCGTCCGAGTTAGATATAAAGTATTGAGTATTAAGCATTTGACGAATAGAAAACTATAATGAGATATTTAGTTGTAATGATAGCAGATGTATCTTGTATCTTTAATAAGTTGTGGTGCAACCTGAGTAATTATTTTTTTAAATCTAGGACTTGAAATTTAACTAATTTATCGCTTTTATTCATTTCATATTCTTTAGATTTTTTAACAATATTTTGATATATAAATGTAATTAAAATTGTATTTATAGATGATTTAAACTTACCCCTTATTATGCCAATCATTAGTTTTTTCATTTTGATTTTTTGGTATATCGTTTGTATCTAATCTTGGCATTATAAATCTTAAATTTTTACTTGTTGTTGCAATATCAACCTCAGTAGTGACTGCCAACTTGCAACCTCTGTCTTCAAGCATTTTAATTGACTGGTCATCGTATGAGCCGTAAGGATAGCAAGCAGTCCAATTATTCATATCAACACCTATCTTTTCTAAAAAATTGATAGATAAGTCTAATTCTTGGCTCATTTCTTCTTTATTTAAGCTATTCCACCAATAGTGGTTATAGCCATGGTTACCAATATGATGACCACTTCTTAGCATATGTTTTAGTTGCTCTTCATTCATATAAAGCTCCCTACTAAAAGCATTTTCACTCATGCCAATATATTTTTCAAAGAGAGTACCAACAATTTTAATTCTCAATTCTTCTGTTAGCTCAACTTGAAGTAATCGTTTGATAAATATCACATCTTTCGTATCCATACGACTTGCTTGAGCAAACTTTTTATAATAATAATCAAAGTCTTCAAGCTGGTATTCTTTTTGATAAACTCTAACCAATTCTTTCAAGTCGTTAACTAAATCTAATTTATCTTCAACAGAAGCTAGAATGAAATGAATTTTATTGACATCCAATATGCTATGCTCTGTAATAGCTTTGGATGGTGTATAAAAACTACCCTGAAGTTTATATTTATCTAGAATAGGAAATACATTGTTATAGTGGTCGGAGTAAGCATCATCAAATGTTAATAATATAGATTTATCTGGTATCTTTACTTGATTTTCAATACTATAGATAACCTCTTCCATAGTAATAATATGATAATGCTTTCGCATATAATTAATTTGTTCTTTAAATAGATTAATATCTAAACCCTTAATATCTGGGTATCTTGAGTTTTTTAAATCTCTCACATAGTGATACATTACAATTGTTAAATTATTCATAATTATATCTTTGTATATTTAGCTTGGTCTGTCTTGGTCACTGTCTGCTTTAAACAGAAGAACGTTTCGATTATCTGTTTTTTTCATAAAACGGTATGCGTAATTTAAATCTACATTTGAAGCCTTAAAGGGCTCAAAATAGTTTGGAACAATTGTCTGTCCATCCTTGGAGCGAAGTAAAAAACCACCTTGTTCCAAGGCATTTTGATCTAAACCCCAATGATAAAGGTCCAGATATTCTGCTTTTTCGTGTAATAACAGCTCTTGCAGCTCTGGAGCAATATTATATAGGGCGTTTAAGTCGCCAGAAAAATCCACTAATCTTATAGCATTAGCACCATCTGAAGAAACCAAGCGCATGGCAATTATAGCTTTTAGAGAGCCTTTTTGAAAGATCCCATACACTAAATAGTGGTAGATAGGATGCATCAAAAAACGATTCTTAAAATAAGTTGCTGACTTGGTCGGGACTACATTTTGGGGTCCTTTAAATCCTATGGTTACCTCATCAAAGTCATCTAGATGTAAGTGTCGGATTAAATAGTTCTTCTTAGAAACCAGTTTTTTGATTACAGGAGCATTTTGCAGGAGCTTAAATTTCTTGAGTGTGTGATTTACTATATAAACCTGATGCATCCAGCCAATCTTGTAGCCTAAGGCTTCATGCATAGGAAAGGACTGCTCACTCATTGATATAGCGCAACTAAAGCTACCTCTATTTTTGTTTAAGAGACTTCGAAAAAGTAACATACCTAAGCCTGGGATATTAGCGTTCAAATCGACAAACCACATGACTGTGCAATATTGTAAGTCTTTTTCTAATTCTGAATCATAAAGATATGTAGGAATATAGCCAAGCATTCCAACTAACAGTCCTTCTTTCTTGGCTAAAATATAGCTGTAACCATGCGTTAGTTTATGTTGAAAATTTTGCATAGTACGATTTATTGCTAATATATGGTTTTCTTTGATCCATTGCTCTATCGCTTGATTCACTAAATCAATATCAGAATCAGCGCAGAATTCAAAAATTACTTTTTTATAATCTTCCACTAGAGTAAGTCCAAACGTTTGTAAAATTTTGTTAAAAGATCATACTTATCCCAAACAGGATAAAAATCTAATGCATGACCTATTGGCACAATCCGATTCATCCTTAAGCCTAAAGTATTATCGCAGAATCTCTTTAAAGACTCGGAACTCAATCCAAAGTAGCTCAATATTTGATCTTTGGGCTTAATTACATTGGCTAATTGGTAGAGGCCAAGGTCAAATAATTTAGTTAAGGTTTCGTTCACGCGAGTTCACTATATTGAATCTTACCAGAGCTATTTCTAGGGATTTTTTGGATTAGCTCCACCTTTACTTTAGAATGATGCAAGTGATAAGTATTATTTATTAGTTCAACGGCCTTTTTTGGAATGCTTTCATCATCAGATTCAACTCTTATCTGAAGGCAATCATCATCACCAAAGCAAATTGTTGGAGAACAAAGCTCTCTGTTTAAAAAGACTTCTGCTTCATCAAGGTTAAACCGCAATCCAAAAAGCTTTAAAAAGCGTTTGAGTCGCCCTGTTAAATAAAAATAACCTTCTTTATCCTTTTTTGCAAGGTCTCCTGTATGAAGCAACCCATGCATTTCATCTCCAAGAGCTAAATCTACAAACGATTCTGCATAGCCAAGCATCACATTGGGGCCTTCATAGACAAGTTCCCCTTCTTGAGAGTCCTCTGAATCCAATTTTAAATGCAAAGTCCCACCTGGAATAGCAATCCCGATGGAGCTAGACTTTTCTTCTAATCGTTCGGGAGGGACATAACTAATGCGAGCCGTTGCCTCTGTTTGGCCGTACATAACATAAAAGTCAGCATTTTTATCTTTTGCTTCTTTTGCATAGACCTGAATCTTATCTGGCGCTAATCGCCCACCAGCCTGAACCAAGTAGGCCAAACTAGGTAACTCCATGCGCCCAAAACGTAGCTGACTGAGAATGTCAAAACTAAAGGGAACACCAGCTAAAAAGTTGACTTCTTGTTCTTTAAAGGTCTCCCAAAAACCTTGACTAACAAGTGAATCATTAGTTAAAATTACCTTTGCCCTGACCTCTAAAAAACTGTTTAATACACTAAGCCCAAAAGAATAGTGAAGTGGTAAGCTAGTAATCGCCTTATCTGATTTTTTTAGTTTTAAATAGTCTGCAATAGAGGAGGCATTTGCCTGAAGGTTCTTAGCACTCAAACGAATCATCTTTGGGCTTCCAGTTGTTCCAGAACTGGAAAGAAGTAGTTTAAGATCTTGATGAATCGGATAGATAACATTTTGTTTACGTACATATAAGTAATCAACAAAGTGATCCATTAAAAGATAATCATCCATCCCCTCTAAGGCATTAGAAGACCAGATCCAACGAGGCTCATAAGCATCAACCAACCTTTTTTTTAATTCTATGTTTTGGGATGCATCTCCTAAAAAAGCAGCATGTTTTGAGTTAAGAAGGCTGAGGTATGCAAGTGCTGTAGAGTATGACTGATCACAAAAGATAAAACAAAGAGATTTTTCTATCTCTCCTAACTTATCTAGAAACCGCTCCATATCTCCAGCTAACCGAGTAGAGTTGATTTCTTGACCGCTTTGGTGATCAAAAAAAAGAGGCTCCTTACTAGCAGAGAGATCAATTTGGTAAAACATTATAAATAACCTTCAGATTCAATGCTACATTTATCTTTAAGCTCCTCTAAGTAGTTATCTAGAGATTCTTGACTGTGTTTTCCATTAAGTAGAACTTTTGCACTACCTTGAACAAAGACCTGTTCTGTTGCCCAGCAAATGCTTTCGGTTGATCCAGTAATTAAATCAACCTGAGCTTTAAAATTCAATGTCATATTTACTTAGAATTTCTTTTGCTTTACCAAAGCTATTCATATCAAGAATATCATCAGTGTCTAGCATAATGTTAAAGGTATCTTCTATTTTTGCCACAATTGACATATGTCCTAATGAATCCCATTTAGGAATAGTGTTGTATTCTAAAGAGTCAATTACTTCTTCAGTTGAAATAGCTAGTGATTCACTAAATATAGCCCTAAGGATTGCTTCGTTTGACATTTTTATTAAGTTTATAAAGTTTAAATGAGAATTTAATAAAAAAATATCTAACCCTTGCACTTTTAATATTATTTCTTTGCAATATTATAAATCAATTCTTTGTTTCCCGCGTCTATTTTTGATCTTTGACCACTCCCCATAATTGAGTCATTTTGGGCTATAAATTTATTCTACAACTGAAGTATGTCAAAAAGTCAGAAATTGACTTGTAAAGTGACATGTCCAAAACTACTCCACAGTGACCCACTGAATTTAGTTGAACACGTAAATGAGTCTGCAATTCCATGTGTAGAATTCTCACTCGAATTCCAATCCAACAATAGCTACTGTGAGCGTGAATACATATCTGCCTTGCAGAGAAATAATATATTTATTGACATCATATTGATTGGTGTTAATGATAGCTTTGATGAGCAAGAGGATAAAAGGTGTGGCGGACTATGGGCGCCTTTAGAGCAGAGTAATTATGTAAGTGAAATTTGTATTTCGAGATTTAATAGTCTTAATGATCCCATATTCATTTCACGCCTTATAGAAGCTAATTATTCACTTGGAATTCAGGATGGGGGGGTGGGTTAATAAATGATAATTGTCTAAATAAATTTCAGTGGGTATTCTCAATTTTCATCCTGGTAATCTTCGGTTTTATAGGGGTTATAGTGCTCCTGAGTATCAATATTTACATGGAAAAAAATCATTTCTACTTGTCATTTTTTAAATAAAGATGATAGATGCTGGAGATATGGTTGATAGTAAGGTATTGAATATATAGATACCTCAAGTTATTTTTCTTTCAGGGAATCTATCTATCCTATGACTTCTGAGTTTGTTGTGAGTATCATTAAAAGAGGGCTTTAAGGTGAGGATTTAGCTAGAAAACCTCAAGATGAAAGTTTAGCTATTTATAATAAATATATTGGTGATAATGCAATTGATAAATTGATTAAAAACTGGGGAAGACCTAAAGAATAATAAATATAATTAAGCTCATTCTAAAGTTGTGGAGTAGATTTAGTCCTTCCAATTAATACCCCCACTTTTTTGACGCAGACTTAAAGATAATGTATGTATATTCTTTACCAACGATATCAGAGTTCAAAGTTGAATTCTACACATTTAATCAGATTTAATAGATTAACATAATTGGTATAATTTAAATTTAATTATGAGAGTTAACCTAAATGCATAAAGGAATATTTACAATTTCATTAGATTTTGAAATGTATTGGGGGATGATGAGAGATAAAGTTACCATAGAGAATTATTCTAATAATTTAGATGGTGTTGATTTTGCAATAAATGAAATATTAAAATCATTTAAAAAATATGATATTCATGCAACATGGGCAACAGTTGGTTTCTTATTTTTTGAAAATAAAAAAGATTTAGAAGATAATTTACCTAATAGTCTACCTAGCTATAAGAATCAGCAATTAAATCCTTATAATTACATTAGAGAAGATAATGAATTGGAGCAAAAATATCATTTTAATTTTGATAGCATTAAAAATATCATTGATACAGATAATCAAGAGATAGGGACGCATACATTGTCTCATTATTATTGCCTAGAAATAGGACAAACAAGACAAGAGTTTTTCGATGATTTGACTAAAGCTAAAGAAATAATAAAAAATAAAATAAATCAAGAGCTGTGTAGTTTGGTTTTTCCTCGTAATCAGTGGAATGATGAATATTTATCTGTTTTAAAAGATTTAAATATTTTAGGTTATAGGGGTAATGAAAAAAGTTGGATATACAAAGCAGCAAACCAAGAAGATTATGATAGGAAAGTAATAAGAGCAATAAGATTATTAGATTCATATTTCAACATCTCAGGACACAACACTAACTCTTTAAAAGACCTGTCCTCCTCTCAACCCTATAACATAGCGTCAAGTAGATTTTTAAGACCGGTATCTAAGAGGTTATATTTTTTTGAAAATTTACGTTTAAATAGAATAAAAAAATCAATGACGTACGCTGCTAAAAATAATGAATTATTTCATCTTTGGTGGCATCCACATAATTTTGGCGATGACATATTCAATAATATAATTTTTTTAAATAAAATATTAGAACATTACAATGAATTACAAGTTAAATATGATATGAAATCACTTAATATGAAAGAAGTATCTCATTTAATTATGGATATTTAATTATGAATAAAGATATCAAAATTTTAATGTTAGTTGGTTCGGGAGAATCTTCGTTAATTATGTACAATGGATTAAAAAATAATTTTGATGTAATACGCATTATAAAAGAAGAGAAAGTATCTCGTAAAATATTTATTCAAAGAAGAATTAAAAACTTAGGTTATATGAAAGTTCTTGGGCAAATTTTATTTATGATATTTAATAAATATTTAACAAAAAAGTCAGAAAAAAGAATAAATGCTTTGAAAAAACTATATGATCTTATTATAGAACCTTTCCCCAAGTCAATTTTAGATGGTGTCAATAGTATTAATGATCCTGGTGTTATTGATCTGATAAGTGATTGCAACCCAGATGTTATAGTGGTAAATGGCACAAGAATTATAAATGAAAGTATATTATCATCTACTAATAAAGTGTTTTTGAACACTCATATGGGAATAACACCTAGATACAGAGGTGTTCATGGTGGATATTGGGCACTTGTAGAGGGCGACTACAATAATTGTGGGATCACTATTCATATTGTTGATAAAGGAATAGATACAGGGGGCATTATGTATCAAGATAGTATTAAAAATAATAATGAGGATAATTTTAATACTTATCCATATCATCAAATTTCTAAAGCAATACCATTAATGAAAAAGGCGGTTATAGATATTTATAATGAAGATTATAAAATTAAGGAAAGGCAAGATTTAAAGTCTAAAATATGGACGCACCCGACTTTATTTCAATATATGTTTTTTAGAATTTTTAAGGGGATTAAATGAGTGAAATTACTTTAAAGTCTTTCATAGGGCAGGAAGTGAATTTTTTGCGTTCAACTTCATCATTCTCCTTTGATGAGTTTCTTATTAGAGTAGATAACTTCGAATCTTTGCATTTAGATTCAGACGACAGGAAAATTATTGAAAAAATAATCCTTGAAATAAAATCAACAAATTCCTTTCCCATTTGGTGGTCAGAACAAGAATCTACTTATCTCAGTAAAGTTTCTAATAAAGAAAAATCAATTCGCTACATAATTTTCCGCTTCAAGTTTAGAAATTTCCCATCACAAAGGATTGTTGCAAAATTTCCATTATATGTTCTTTTAGAGCCTGTATCTGCCTGCAACTTAAGGTGTCCTTTTTGTTTTCAAGTGGATCCAGATTTCACTCGAAAGCCATACACAGGAATTATGGATATGGCCCTTTTTAAGAGAGTAATTGATGAGTGTGAGGAAAATGGAACTGGTGCAATCACGCTTGCTTCTAGAGGTGAGCCAACTTTGCATCCTAAATTTTCTGAGATGCTTGAATACACATCAGGAAAATTTTTTGAAGTTAAATTAAATACTAATGGCACCAGGTTGACTGATGAAATTTGCCATTCTATATTTAAAAATAAAGTCAATGATGTAGTATTAAGTATTGATACAGAAAATAAAGAGCTATTTGAAAGTTTAAGAAAAAATGCAATTTTTGAAGAAGTGCTTCAAAATGTTCAAAATTTATACAATATAAGAAAAGAATTCTACCCTGAGAGTGTTACTGCCATTAGGATTTCTGGCGTTTACGCAACTCCAGATCAAGATAATAAAAAATTTGCTGAATTTTGGGGGCAATGGTCTGATGAAATAACTATATCTGCTGTTCAAGAAAGGTGGGATACCTACAATAATACTATTCAGCCAGATGTTTCAGCCCCTTGTCAATATGTGTGGGAAAGATTTTATGTTTGGTGGGATGGTGTTTGCAATCCTTGCGATGTAGATTATAAAAGCAAGCTAAGCCCAGGCACTTTAACTGAAAGCAATAGCATTAAAGATATATGGCACTCCAAGGCGCATAATTTATTGCGCTTAAATCATAAAAGTGGAATGCGGTCAGGTTGTTTTCCATGTGATCGATGCGGAGTTAGCTAATCCAATGTCTGTATTAGGAATATGTTTTATTGGTAACGGTTCTCATGCAAAACGTATAAAAAAAATTATCTCTAATACTGGTCATAATTTTAACCTCATAGAGCATGATAGAAATCTTGATTTAGATTGCCAACCCGATGTCCTGAATAGTGATATTATTTTTATTACCTCTCCAAATAATACACATATTGATTATATTAAACCGTTAACCATGATTTATGATGGGTATGTTTACTGCGAAAAACCTCCTATTAATAAAGTCGAAGACTTAGAAATTTTTGATTTAATTAATCCATCAAAATTTTTCTTTGGTTTTAACTATAGGTTTTCTGAAATTCAAAAATTTATACTTCAGACAAAAGAGAAGCATGATTTAGGGAAGTTAATTAATATTAATGTGCACATGTCCTACCCTTACTCGGTTAAAGAGCATTATAAGTACTCATGGAAATCTGATATTGAAAAATCTCCAAGAGGGGTAATTGAGAATCTAGGCATTCATTACTTGGATTTATCTGTAACATTATTGGGAGCAGTAAAAGAAGTTTTTTTAAATTCTACTAATATAAATAAAACTGGAACAGCTGATGATACTGCTTCTGTATCTCTCCTCCATGAAAATGGCTCTACATCACAAACATTTGTGTCTTATGCTTCACTTGCCAGAGAGAATATGTATTTTTCATTTGAAAGAGGTGATATCAATTACGATGGTATTGAATTTAACGCATATTATCCTAGAGAAACATTTAATCAGGAAGGTTTGTCTATTTGTCCGCCAGTAGTTTTTTCTAAAAGAATTGATAGTGAATTGTTTCATTCTAGGTCATTAAAAAACTGTATAGATTATTTTATTAGTATTGTCTTAAGTAATGATTTTTTGGATCATGATCTTTTCAATAATGCTAGAATTTCAACATTGGCTATGCTTGGTATGGTAAAAGATTGACTTATAGTGGGTGATAAGACAACCGTTAAAGCCACCTAAAGGTGATATACTCTACGAGATTTTTGAAGTTCGATATATGTTATGAAAAACTTATGGTCTGATACTGAATCAAATAAGTTTAAAGACGATTTGGCATTACGAGTTTACACCTCACGATTGCTTGGACAAGACACTTCTTTAGTTCTTCATGGTGGCGGAAATACATCTGTCAAAATTACCGAAACCAACTTAGTTAGTTTGAAAGAAGACATACTTCATGTCAAAGGAAGTGGCTGGGATTTAGTTTCTATTGAAAAAGATGGTTTTTCACCAGTACGTATGGCTCATATGTTGAGACTTTCTAAGCTGAAATCACTCTCTGATCCACAGATGGTTAATGAGTTAAAGACTCAACTTACCAATGCCACATCTCCAACTCCTTCTGTTGAAACAATTCTTCATGCAATATTACCATTTAAGTATGTTGATCATACTCATGCTGATGCAGTCGTAACAATATCAAATACTTCAAATGGTGAAGAAAGAATTCGTGAAATTTATGGCAATCGAGTTGTTATTGTGCCTTACGTAATGCCAGGCTTTGATTTGGCGAAAGAAGTTGGTCTTTTATTTTCAGAGATGGCTTCAGATGAAACAGAAGGAATGGTTCTTTTAAATCATGGAATATTTTCTTTTGGAAATACAGCACGAGAATCTTATGAGCGAATGATAGATTTAGTGAATGTTGCTGAACAATATCTTGTTAGTCAAAATGCCTGGGATAATGAAAAACCATTAACTGATGTTAAATCTAAAAAAATACGTAATGACGTTTCTCAGTTAAGGCAGAAGATTTCATTAGTAGTTGGAAATCCTGTTTTGTTCAATCTTACTAATAGTTTACGTGGTATTAGTTTTTCCAGCCGAGACGATGTTGAGAAAATTGCAACTCGAGGCCCTTTAACTCCTGACCATGTAATTCGTACTAAACGGATACCAATGATTGGTCGTGATGTTGAAAAGTATGTGAAAAAATATATCTCATATTTTAATACTCATAACACTAACGCTAAAGAGAATAAAACAATGCTTGACCCTGCTCCCAGGGTTATTTTAGATAGAGAATTTGGACTTTGCGCTGTGGGCAAAAATATGAGTGAAATTGGAATTATTTCTGATATATACGAACACACAATGGAAAGTATTCTTAGAGCGGAAAAGCTTGGTGGTTTTAAAGCTCTCCCGTCATCTGATATCTTTGATATTGAATACTGGGATTTAGAGCAAGCAAAATTACTTAAGAATACTAGTTCTCTTAAGTTTCAGGGGGAAGTAGTATTAATTACAGGTGCTGCATCAGGGATTGGAAAGTCATGCGTACAATCTTTCCTTAATCGTGGTGCTGCAGTGGTAGGAATTGATATAGACTCTTCCATCGAAACTAACTATAAGCATAATAATTATTTGGGTTTGATTTGTGACGTAACTGATGAAGATGCCATAGAAGTAATGCTCGAGAAAAGTGTTTGTTATTTTGGCGGTTTAGATATGATCGTACTAAATGCCGGCATTTTTCCAAAAGGGAAGAAAGTGTCTCAGCTTTCCATAAAAGAATGGAATAAAGTATTTTCCATTAATCTTGATTCAAATTTGAGTTTGTTGCGTGAAGTATATCCTCTATTAAAAGTGGCACCAAATAAAGGTCGTGTTGTTGTTATCGGTTCTAAAAATGTTCCAGCACCTGGTCCTGGTGCAGCAGCTTATTCAGCTTCTAAGGCAGCCTTAAACCAGCTTATGCGGGTTTTATCAATGGAATGGGGTAGTGATGGTATTCGCTTAAATACGATTCATCCTAATGCAGTATTTGATACTGGAATATGGACAGATGAAGTTCTTAGGTCAAGAGTCAAGCAATATAATCTTACGATTGAAGAATATAAAACAAATAATCTACTTGGTGTTGAGGTTTATAGTAAAGACGTATCTGAACTAGCAGCAGAAATGTGTGGTGAGCTATTTTCTAAAACTACTGCCTCCCAAATCCCTGTTGATGGTGGTAATGAAAGAGTGATTTAATTTTTTTATTAAGGATAATGTATGAGTGATTCAAAACCTGTTCTTGGGGTAATAGGCGGAAGTGGAGTTTATGAAATTGATGGATTACAAAATAAGCGCTGGAAAAAAGTATTGTCATCTTTTGGAGAGCCCTCTGACGAGCTACTCTTTGGTGACTTAAATGGCCAAGAAATGGTGTTTTTACCCAGACATGGAAGGGGGCATCAAATCCCTCCATCTGAAATTAATTATCGAGCTAATATTGACGTATTGAAAAGGGCGGGGGTTTCTGAGGTTATATCTGTAAGCGCTGTAGGCTCTTTAAAGGAAGAGTTAAAGCCAGGTATTTTTGTTATTGTAGATCAATTTATCGACAGAACATTTGCAAGAGAAAAAAGTTTTTTTACATCAGGCCTTGTTGCTCATGTTTCTATGGCTAACCCTGTTTGCAGTAGACTAGGAAATCATATTCAAAGTGCAGCAAAAAGTATTGGTATT
>Ga0209816_1000139_pt1 | contig 58836 bp, 37 predicted proteins | sample CoawatmetaG01DNA_FD_187509 | JGI IMG/M metagenome (GOLD analysis project Ga0209816, IMG submission 187509) | Marine microbial communities from the West Antarctic Peninsula - Coastal water metaG017-DNA (SPAdes) (version 2) | ecosystem: Environmental > Aquatic > Marine > Coastal ...
CCGACGACATCGACGAACGCCTCACCCGCCGCGCCGTCGCCGCCATCGCCATCCGCCGCCACGCAGGCAAACTCGCCTACCAGAAGAGCCGCGCTCAATAACAAGGCGGTCTGCCGGCTACGCTTACAGTTAGGGTGGGGTGGCGCAAGAAATGAATTCTTCGAATTCGTCGCATCGGCCGAAGGCCTCGCGTGCGCACCCCACCCCCTCTTTTCTGGTCATTCTCGACGACGGCACGAGGCACCGCGTCAGCGATCGCGAGCTCGCCAGGCAGATGAGCCAGGGGCGCACCGCGACGCTGAAGCGCCTGCGCCAATCCCGCGCCGAGGCCCTGGCTGCCGTGGCCGACAAGATCGAGGATGAGCGTATCCGTCGCGACTTCGAACGCGCCGAGCGTGACCTCGACGCCGCCATCCGACGCTTCCATAAACGCGTGCGCGTGCAACCCGAACCGCGCCGTCGCGCGCCAGCCGCGGGGAAAAGGAAGTCGACCGTTGCCGGTACCGGCCACAGCGGGCTGGTGTTGAAAGCGCGCCCTCAGACGTCGAGCGCATTGTCGCGAAGGGACCGTGCAGGGCGCGAAGGCATGATGCTCCGTATCCGCTATGTCCGTGCTGGCGGACGGCATGCCGCGATAGGCTGCGTGATGCGCCACTGGCGCTACATCGCGCGCGAAGCAGCCGTCACCATCGATGTGGAGGGCAAGCCGATCCTCGCGGGGAATCTCGGCGATGCTACCGCAGAGCTCGACGACTTCATCGAGCAGGTCGCGGCGGGCCTCGCGGTGCAGGAGAAGGTGCTGCGGGCGATGCGCAGGAACGCCAAGCTCAGCTTCCGGATGGTCGGCGCCTTTCCCTATGGCCTTCCGGTCGCGGCCCGGCGCGATATGCTGCAGCGTATCGGCGATGAAATTTTCGGCGTGCGAGGACTGGGCTGCTCGGCGGCCGCCCACGATGCCGATCCTGGTGCCGATGTCGACAATCCGCACTTCCATTTCGACTATACCCTGCTGCCAATAGAGCGGCAGGCGGATGGCAGCTATATCGTCTCGAACGAACTGCGCACCGATCTCGACGGGCCGGAGGGGCTACGCTTCATCCGGCATCAGGTCGCCCGGATCATGACGGAGGTCGCCCGCGAGCACGGGCTGGATCGCACCTTCACCGCGTTGTCCTACCGGGAGCGCGGCATGGATCGCGAGGGCGGCGAGCATGTCGGCCAGCAGGGCACCGCCGCGCAACGCCAAGGCCACCATGTCGCCACGGTCGCCCGCAACGAAGCCCGACGCCGGCGAGACGATGCGCGCGAACGGGCACGAGCCGCACGCGAGCGGATCGCCGCGCTGGAGCAGCTGAAACGGGCGATCGAGGGGGAGGCTGCGCGGGTTCCACTATTGCCGGCGTTGCCCGACATCGTGGTGACGGACGCGACGCTGCCGGCAATCGGCGCCACAATACCTGATCTTGCGGTCGCGATGAATGTCGATCCGGTGTCGCGCACCGCGGTGTCGGACGACGTGCCGATGTTCCCGCTGCCGGCACAAGCCCCGCACATTCCGGTGGTGCCGCCGACCTTCCTCACTGCAAGCCCGATGTCGCGGCCGTCGATCCCGCCGGCACCATTGCTAACGGCTGTCCCAGCCACAGTCTCGCGAAGCACATCCGTGCCGACTCTGTCGAGCATCGGGGATGCTGTGCCTGATGCACCAAAGCCGCCAGCGCTGACGAGTATCGGAAAGGCGCCGCCGATCCTGCGACGAATGGGCCGGTTGCACGACATCGGATCGTCTGCGCCGACGTTCGACGCGCCGCCCAGCCTTACGAAGCTCGGCAAGAATGCACCCGCGATCCCCGCTGTTCCGCCGGTCTACCGCATCGGCACGGCCGTCCCGAACATGCCGAGCCCCCGGTTCGAGCTATGGGATATTGGGCCTGACCTCGCCAACGATGCTGATGACGACGCGATCGAAAAGGATCTGCGGGCAGCGGTCGAGCGCGAAACCGTCCGACGCCAGGAGGTCGCGCTCGATCCGTTCGGTGGCATACCGGAATCCCGGCCTCACCCGGAATTCGAGGAACTGCTGTTGCTCCTCCAAAAACAGCCGGATCTGCTCACGATTCACGAGGGGCAAATGTTCCCCGGCAACGCTCTCCCAGCACGCCTTCGAACGGCGCTGCACGACTATGCCCTCAACCCGCGCGCACGAGCGATGATGGTGAACGCCGTGAAGAATGCGATAACTCGTGCCGATGGCCATGATGCCGTGAAAGCGCCTGCGTCTGTCGTTGCTCGCGCAACAGCCGCTCGATCGACACAAGAAATGGGATAGTTTGCTGTTGCCCTCGCTTGGCGAGTCAGACCCAACAGCATTTCTTAAATTTTTTGCGGCTCCCGCAATGGCACGGGTCATTCCTGCCGACCTTCGTGCCATCCCGCGCTCGGTTGTTCGCCGGTTGCAGGCGGGCGGCTGAGTGCCCGCTGACAACCATTCCCTGCGTTTCGACATCCATTTTCCGGTCGTGCTTCCAGGGGAAGCGTACTGCGAGGCTGAGCTTAGGGAGGCCGTCAGCTTCGCTGACCAGAATGCCGAACCAGTTCGCGGCACGATGAACATATTTGCGTCGACGGCAATGGTCGAGCAATGCCTCGACGGCTTTTGATTCGTGTGCGGGATTGCAATGAATTGTCAGTCCGGCATCCCCTTCACCGAACCCCAGGCTGAAGTCATGTCGCAGACCATCAACCCTGGTTCGACGGGCGATATCCTTCATTCCTTGGTCAAGCTGCTTGACCGTGTCGCCGTTGATGTCGAGCAGGAGGAATCCAAGGTCTACTAAATCCGGGTGCGCCTCGTGTTCGATCTTCTCGATCATCCGAGCAACATGTGTACCAGAAAATTTTGTCAGAATGCCCTTGGGAGTCGCGGTGCCAGGAATGCCTTCACGCCGGACAGTCATCGCAGTATCGAGGTCGAGGGAGCAGTCGTCCGCCACGATCGCAACACCGGTTTCATCCTCAAACCAGAGGTTCTGGCTCAGGTGATAGCCGAGGATCGCAAGTTCGTTAGTGCCTTGAATACGCTCAGAATATCCCACGCGCCGGTCGATGTAGCTCAGAAAACGTAGGGGGGTGGCAAGCATTTCAGCCATGACGTCTATCAGGAACAAGTCGGCGGCTAGCGGCGCGTGTATAACTGCGTCCGCCTCATATTTGAGGAATTGCCGCGCCTGGACGGCCAGCACAGGATAGTGGTCGGACACCGCGCACATGATATAGACGTGACGTGGCTTAGAAATGCTCAGACTGGATCCGCCCTCCTCCACAAACGCGAGATCCGGCTCGCCGAGTGCGCGAGCGCATATCAAACCTTGATCGTAGGCATCCTGGACGGCCTTTTGGAAATCGTCCCGGAGCGTTTTATCGTTCCCCTTTCGTGACTCGAGGGTCATCTTTTTTGATTTGCACTGAACGATTATGGCACGGTCGCCGAAAAGGACCAGCACATCCATTTCCGAAACGCGACCACCTTTCCCCTCGATGTTGACATTGCAGTGGACGTTTTGTTCACCGAATACGGAGCGGAGCCGCTTGGCTACGAACTGTTCGGTGAAAGCGCCACGATGAGCCGATGCGTTGGCTCTGTAAGTCTTGTCGCCGACCATCCAATAGAATGGCGAATCGTAGATAGACTCGACCATTCCATATGTATCGAGAGCCAAAAAGCGTTCATCCGGAAGGGCGATGATTGGGCATGCGGTCGCTAAATTGAATGCGCCGAGAGAAGCAAAATCAAGGTTTGATGGCGCCGTGGCACTAAATGCAGTGAAAACAGCACAAGTAATCTCATCTGACTGACCACACTGCCGCGCGACTTCTTCGACCGTTACGCAAAATGCAGGCAACAGTGACGAATCGGGAGACTTTAACCCCTTAAAATTGCGCAGCGCCTTGGGGATTTTCACTCCATGGATATTCGTAATCGCACGAGCCACTGCCAGCGCTTCAGCGATGCTAAAGCCCTTGGTAGCACGAAGCCGCGTTTCGTCTGCGGCGTAACGCTCCAATGCCATGTCGCGATACTGGAAGTTATACGCTGACTCGCCGCCATAAAAGATGGGTTCCCGCAGCACATCCGCGCGCGTGAATGGGGACGGAGGGCGCGTCTTTCCTTCCATCGACAATCTCACGGCTTCGCCGATCGACTCCCACATCGGCCGCCCCAGTCGATCATGGAGTTCCTGCAACAACGTCTGTGCCCGGTTGACGAGCTTTTGGATCTCGGCTGGTGCGGGATCGCTCAGGTCGATCGGCTGGCGAATCAGAAGGCCGAGGAGGGTCGAAAACTCCGTTCGAATCGTTCGGCCGGACACATAGGAGCCCGCGACAGCCTCGCTGTCCATCGCGCCGTCGAACATGACATAATTGTCTCGTAGCGATATCCATGAAAGCGCATGGACAAAGCCCGGGGTGACACAGAGCGCCGCGAGATCGTCGAAGATATCCTGTTCGGGGCGCGGTTCTTCGGAACCCATGTTTTTCTTCCCTGCCTGATCGACGATGATAGCCATACAACGATCAGACGCGTCAGTCGCCGCCAACTGCTCGGCTATCCAGATTTTCCTAGGTCTTTACAATGAACACATGGCCGACCGGACGCTTGACGTGATCAATCAATGGCCTTTGTTAGGGCCACGGCTTCATTGAAGCCGATACGATTGACCGCTTCTGCTCAATTGCCAACGGTTCGGCGGGAAAAATCCTGTCATGCAGCCCTCTTGCCCTCCCTCGGCGGCAGAGGAATAGAAATTTTCCAATCCTTACAGTGCCCAGCTTTGGAGCTTTCCGGGCACCATACTCGTGAAGCGGACGCCGTAGAGGACAAAGCTGGACACCCGTATGCGACGGTGATTGCGTTTCACGCTTGACTTGTTGGAGAATGTTGCTCTGATGTTCTTGCCGCAATGGTAGGTGGGGCGGCATGAACGAGGCATCACGCGGTAGGAAATCGAGCGCTTTTTCATGGTGGCTGCGGACAGGCAGGCTTCCGCTAGCGGTCAGTCCTGACGGTCTCGAACTCAAATTTAACCCGTGGCACGATCCGGCGGACGGTCGGTTCACCTTTGCCGGCGCTGGACGCCATTACGGCGCCAGCGAGGCCGACGCGGCTGGCGGGGCGAGCAGTCGCACGTCGGACCGTGCCGGTGCCGCGCCCGCTTTAGGGGACCGCAGCAAGTCGCAAACCGGGACACGGTCGAAGCGGAAAACATCGCGTGCCGGACCACCGGCGAGTGGCGCCCACAGGCCGGTGAGACCCGTGCCGCCCCCGGTGCAACCCAAAAGTACCGAAGAAGGACAGCTCGGCAAGCAGCCAAACCCTGTCACCGAATTCGTCGGTGGCGTTGGCGAAGGACTTTACGACGTCGGGAAAGTAACGGTGGCGGGCCTACACGCTGCGCGGACGACGAACCCGGCGACCACCGTTCGCAGCGCAGGTCGTGGAATCGCAGGCATGATCGATGCCGCGATCGCTGCCGAGGATACGCCCGCTCGTATCCAGGTCTCGCGCGCTGCAAGCGCCGTTGCCAACGCATCGGCGCGGGATATCGGCCGTGCCACGGGAACGGTCGCCGGCAATGTTGCACTTGCGGTAGCGCCGGGAGCGACGCTCTCCAAGGTAGCCGCATTGCGCCGACTTCGCATGGCGAGGCCGCGAACGACCTATGAGCCGCCGCAGATCGGCTGGGTAAGGGAGACGACTAGGTCAAAAAAGTCCTGGAAAACCTATAACGATGCTGCCCCCGGCGCGCGCGCCGGTCAGGCACCGACGCTGATGCGAACGATGGCGGACGGCTCGAAGCGGCCTGTAAAGTTCGACGGCATCCAAGGCGATTACGTGATCGACCGGAAATGGAAAGTGGTCGATGCCCCACATGCGCGAGCCCAGCTCTTGCGGCAGTCGCAGGTGTTGGCAGAACACCGCCTGATCGGGACATGGGAGGTTCCTACGCTTGTCGAGAAAAACAAAGCGCTCAAGCTGTTCAAAAAGATGAGTGTCACCAACATCCACGTAAAGGTCGTGAAGCCATGATTGCTATGCAGGTCGCGGATATCATCGCAGAGTATGTCGTGTTCCTCACATTGACTGACGAGGATGAGCTCAATCTCGACACCGCCGTGAAAATGACAGAATCCCTCGCTGACCATCTCGAAGAGATGGATAAGGGATTTCTCCGCGAGCTGGTGGATACCTTTCCTGTTGTAGCGGAGGGATACAGCGGCGAGGCGCAGGAGGTGGTGCGCAATATCGCATACAACTTCTACCTCGAGGAGGCGCTCGCAGCCGAAGATCCTGTCAGGCTAGCTGAATTAGAGGCACTGCGCGACGCAAGGGACTGAACGCCGGCCGAATGTAAAGGCGGTGCGATCTTGGCTTCGTCCATCTCCATCATCGGCGACTGACAAAAATTCCCCAACAATCTGAGTGGTTAGTTTTGTCCGATTGGGTGCACCACTTCCGGTCCAACCATATGGACCTGTCACCCTCAACGCCCCGGCGACCATCCCCCGCCGATCGCCTGCATCAGGGCGATGGCGGCCGTCTGCTGGTTGACCACGGCCTGGATCTGGTTCTGTCGTGCGGTCAGCGAGTTGGTCTGGGCGACGATCACCTGTGAATAGTCGACCGTTCCACTGAGATACTGGTTGTTGATGATCCGCTCGGCCTCGGTTGCGGCGGTGGCGGCGGTCGCGCGGCTCTGGGTCACGTTGGCCAGCACGCGGGTGCCCGCCAGATCATCCTCGACCTGCTGGAAGGCGGTCAGCACGGTCTGGCGGTAATTGGCGACCGCCTCGTCATATTGCGCGCGGGCCTGGAGCAGCTGGCCGTGGCGGGCGCCGAAATCGAGCAGGGTCATCAGGCCGCTCAGTCCGAAGGACCACAGGCTGGTCGCCGCCGAGAAGAGCTGACGCACGGCGGTGCCGCTGGTATTCTGGCTGCCCGATAGCGTCACCTGCGGAAAATAGGCGGCGCGCTGGATGCCGATATTGGCGTTGGCGGCGGCGACCTTGCGCTCGGCCGAAGCGATGTCGGGGCGGCGCTGGAGCAGGGTGGCGGGGACGATGCCGGGGACGGTCGGGACGCTCGGCGCCCAATTCGTCGACGCGACCGCGAAGCTCGACGGATTCTCGCCGACCAGGACCGCGATGGCGTGTTCCAGCGTCGCGCGCTGCTGGTCCAGCGTCTGGCGCTGGGCCACCGCGCTGCTGAGCGTCGCCTGCGCCTGATAGACGTTGGAATGGGCGACGGTGCCCGCCTTATACTGGTTCGTCGTGATGGTGAGGGCGCGGCTGTAATCCTTGATGACGGTATCGAGCAGCACCCGCTGCGCGTCGATCCCGCGCAGCTCGATATAGTCGGTCGCCAGCTCGCCTTGTGCCGACAGGGTGGCGTTGGCGAGGTCGCCTGCGCTCGCCTGCGCATTCGCCTTGGCCTGGCTGACCGCATTGCCCAGGCGGCCCCAGAGATCGGGTTCCCAGCTTTCGCCGATGCTGAGCGCGAAGCGTGAGCCGGCGTTGGTCACGCTGTTGACCCCCGTGCCGGTGCCCGTACCGATCCCGGTCGCCTGACCGCCCGAGAAGCTGCCCGAATGCTGGCCCGATGCAGAGCCTGTGATCGTCGGGAATAGCGAGGAGCGCTGCACGATCACCAGCGCGCGGGCCGCCTGATAGGCGGCGCGCGCGGCGGCGACATTCTGGTTGGTGACGGAGACGCGGCGCTCCAGCCCGTCCAGCACGGGATCGCCGAACAGCGACCACCATTCGCCGCGTGCGACCGCGTCGGAGGGGGTGGCGGGTGCCCAGCCGGGCGCTTCCTTGAAGCTCGCCGGGATCGCGACGGTTGTGGGCGGGCGATAATCGGGGGCCATCGAACAACCGGCCAGCGCCAGTAGCGGCAGGACAGAGCGGACAGCGCGGGTCATGCGGTTACTCCATTCGCCGGGGGCAGGTCGTGCCGGGCGAGATAATGTTCGTCCGCCTTGCGGCGGCGGAAGCGGTCGAGCGCCAGATAGACGACCGGAGTGGTCAGCAGGGTCAGCACCTGGCTGGCGATCAGCCCGCCGAAGATCGCGATGCCCAGCGGACGGCGCAGCTCGGCCCCGTCGCCGAACCCGATCGCCAGCGGCAGGGCACCCAACGCCGCCGCCATGGTCGTCATCATGATCGGGCGGAAGCGGAGCAGACACGCCTCGCGCACCGCCGCGACCGGCGACTTGCCTTCGCCGCGTTCGGCCTCCAGCGCGAAGTCGATGATCATGATCGCGTTCTTCTTCACGATGCCGATCAGCAGGATGATGCCGATCAGCGCGATGATGTCGAACTCGCCCCCCGTCGCGATCAGCGCGATCATCGCGCCGACGCCTGCCGAGGGCAGGGTGGACAAGGCGGTCAGCGGATGGATCGCGCTCTCATAGAGGATGCCCAGCACGATATAGATGGCGAGCAGCGCCGCCAGGATCAGCAGCGGCATCGAGGCGTTCGACTGTTTGAACACCTTGGCCGTACCGCCGAACTCCCCGTGCACGGTGGCCGGAAGACCAAGGCTCGCCTGGCTCTGTGCGATCAGCGCGGCGGCGGCGCCCAGCGACACCCCCTGGGGTAGGTTGAACGAAATGGTCGCCGAGGGCTCGGCATCCGAATGGTTGACGGCGGCATTGGTCGATCCGGTCGACCAGCGGGCAAAGGCGCCCAGCGGCACCATGGTCCTGGCCGCGGTGCTGACCGCGCTGCCCGATGCCGTCGCCGATCCCCCGGCACCCGTGCCCGAGGTGGAACCGGTGGTCGGGGTGGCGGATGTCGCGGTGGTGGTGGTGTTGGTGGTCGGGGCGTTCGAGGACGTGGTCGACGATGTCGTTCCACTCGCCGGGACATAGACATTCTGGAGCGCGGTGGGCGATCCGTTGAACTGGCGCGCCGCCTCCATCACGACATGATATTGGTTGAGGCCCGAATAGATGTTCGCGACCTGGCGCTGGCCGAACGCATCATAGAGCGTCGCGTCGACCGTCTGCATCGTCACGCCCAGCCGCGCGGCGGCATCGCGATTGACCTCGACAAAGGCGTCGGCGCCCGCATCCTGCTGGTCGATATCGACATCGGTCAGGACATCGGGCCGCTTCTTCAGCGCCTCGACCAGCTTCTCACCCGCGTCCTTCAGCACGTCCGGGCTGTCGGCCTTCAGCACATATTGATAGGTGCTGTTGCTCTGCCGCCCGCCGACCTGAAGATCCTGGACGGGGTTGAGGAACAGGCTGACGCCGCTGACCCGGGCCAGCTTGGGCCGGAGCCGCGCGATCACCTCGGTGGCGGGCGGCCGTTCGGACCGGTCCTTGAGCGTCGCGAACAGGAAGCCGCCGCCCGCGCGCGATCCGCCCGCGAAGGACACGACCGTCGCCACCGCCGGGTCCTTCTTCACGATGCGGGTGATCTGGGTCAGCTTGGCCTGCATGTCGGTGAAGGAGATGCTCTGGTCGGCGCGGATGCCGCCCATCAGGCCGCCGGTATCCTGTTGCGGGAAAAAGCCCTTGGGCGCGATGCCGATGAGGAAGATGTTGAGCGCGACCGTGCCCGCCAGCAGGATCAGCACCGCCCCCCGATGGAGCAGCGCCCAGTCGAGCGCGGTGGCATAGCGCCGCTGCATCGCATCGAAGCTATGGGCCGCCGCCCGCATGACGCGGCCTTCCTCTTCATGGTTGCGCAGCACGCGCGACGCCAGCATCGGGGTGAGCGTCAGCGAGACGACCAGGCTGATCATCACCGCGATCGACATGGTCAGCGCGAATTCGCGGAACAGCCGCCCGACGATCCCGCCCATGAAGATCAAAGGCACGAAGACCGCGATCAGGCTCAGGGAGATGGACAGGACGGTGAAGCCGACCTCGCGCGCACCGGTAAAGGCGGCCTGTAGCGGCTTCATCCCGGCCTCGACATGGCGGCTGATATTCTCGACCACCACGATCGCATCGTCGACCACGAAGCCGGTCGCGACGGTCAGCGCCATCAGCGACAGATTGTCGAGGCTGAACCCTACCAGATACATGACGGCCAGCGTGCCGAGCAGCGAGGCGATGACGGCGGCGGCGGGGATCAGGGTCGCCCGCCAGCTGCGCAGGAACAGGCTGACCACCAGTACGACCAGCAGGGTCGCGATCAGCAGCGTCACCTCCACCTCGCGCAGCGACGCGCGGATGGTCAGGGTGCGGTCCGAGGCGACCTCCAGATGGATGTCCGGCGGCATCGCGGTGCGCAGGGCGGGAAGCTGCGCCCTCAGCGCGTCGACCACCTGGACGATGTTCGCGCCCGGCTGGCGGCTGATCAGGATGGGGACCGCGCGCTCGCCGTTGAACAGGCCGATGGTGCGGATATCCTCCGGCCCGTCGCTGACCGTCGCGATATCGGACAGCCGCACGCCCGCGCCGTTGCGCCAGGCGATGATGGTGTTGCGGTAATCGCTGGCACGGCGCCCGGCCTGGTTGGAATAGATCTGCCAGCTCATGCCCCGCGCATCGACCACCCCGCGCGGCCGGTTGGCGCTTTGCGACTGGAGCGCGGTGCGGACATCTTCCAGCGCGATGCCGTAGCGCGACAAAGCGAGCGGGTTCAGCTCGACCCGGACCGAGGGCAGCGCCGCGCCGCCCAGCTCGACATTGCCGACGCCCTGTACCTGCAACAGCCTTTGCTGCACGATGGTCGAGACGGTGTCGTAGATCTCGGACGGGCTGCGCGTCTTGGAGGTCAGCGCCAGGATCAGGATCGGCGCCTCGGCCGGATTGGCCTTGCGATAGCTGGGGTTGGATTTCAGCGTGGCGGGCAGGTCGGCGCGGCTGGCGTTGATCGCCGCCTGCACGTCGCGCGCCGCGCCGTCGATGTTGCGCGACAGGTCGAATTGCAGCGTGATCTGCGAAGAGCCCACGCCCGATCGCGACGTCATCTCGCTGACCCCGGCGATGGTACCGAGATGATGCTCCAGCGGTGCCGCGACGCTCGCCGCCATCGTCGCGGGGCTGGCGCCGGGCAGGTTCGCCTGCACCATGATCGTCGGGAAATCGACCGCGGGCAAAGGCGCGACGGGCAACAGGAAGAACGCCGTCACGCCCGCCAGCATCAGTCCGATGGTCAGCAGGATCGTGCCGACCGGCCGCCGGATGAATGGCCCCGAGATGGTCACGCCGGAACGACCGCGCCGCTGGCCCCCGCGTCCGGGCGGGCTCGCCGGGTGCGCCAATTCTCCAGCGCCAGGAAGATGACCGGCGTGGTGAACAGGGTCAGCACCTGGCTGAAGATCAAGCCGCCCGCGATCGCGATGCCCAGCGGCTGGCGCAGTTCATGCCCCATGCCGCCGCCAAAGATCAGCGGCAGGGCGGCGAACAGCGCGGCGAAGGTCGTCATCATGATCGGCCGGAAGCGCAGCAGCGCCGCCTGCCGGATCGCCTGGGACGGCGTCGCACCCTCTTCGCGCATCGCCTCCAGCGCGAAGTCGATCATCATGATCGCGTTTTTCTTCACGATACCGATCAGAAGGACGATGCCGATGATCCCGATCACGCCCAGCCCGGCGCCGGTCAGCCACAGGCCGAGCAGCGCGCCGATCCCGGCGGAGGGCAGGGTGGACAGGATGGTGATCGGGTGGATGAAGCTCTCATAGAGCACGCCCAGCACGATATAGACGACGACGATCGCCGCCAGGATCAGCCACGCCTCATTGGACAGCGAGGATTTGAACGCGCTCGCCGCACCCGTGAAGTTGGTGGTCAGCGCCGGCGGCATCCCGATCCGCTGCTCGACCCGTTCGATGGTCGCCACCGCGCTGCCCAGCGAGACGCCGGGGGCCAGGTCGAAGCCGATGGTCGCCACCGGGAATTGCGCCTCGCGCGTCACGACCAAAGGCGCGGAGGCGGTGCGGATCGTCGCCACCGCCGAAAGCGGTACGCTCTTGCCCCCCGACAGCGGGATGCGCAAATCGCCGAGCTGCCTGGGATCGGTGACGCTGTTCGGCGTCGATTCCAGGATGACCCGGTTCTGGCTCGACTGGGTGTAGATGGTCGAGACGATCCGCTGGCCGAACGCATCGTACAGCGCATTGTCGACCGCGATCGCGCTCAGGCCCAGTCGCCCGGCGGTGTCACGATTGATGTCGACCACCACCGACCGACCGTTCGCCAGCGTGGTCGAGGTGACGTTGCGCAAGTGGCGTTCCTTCGCCAGCGCCTCGGTCAGCTTGGCGCCCCATGTGTCGACCAGCCCCTCGTCCGCGCCCTGGATCGAGAAGCGATAGGCGTTCGCCCCCGTCGAGGTGTCGATGGTCAGGTCCTGGACCGGGCGGAAATAGACCGTCATGCCGGGCACGTTCGCCACGTCGTTCTGGAGCGCCGTCAGGACCTGCGACAGGCTGCCGCGCGATCCTTCGGGGGTCAGGTTCACGATCATGCGGCCCTGCGACAGCGTCGCATTCTGCCCGTCGACGCCGATCGCGGAGCTCAGGCTGGCGACCGCCGGATCGGCCAGGATCGCCTGCGCCACCTGCTGTTGCAGCGCGGCCATTCGCGTGTAGCTGACGTCCTGCGCCGCGCTGGTCATCACCGCGATCTGGCCGGTATCCTGTTCGGGAAACAGCGACTTGGGGATGACCCAGAACAGCGCGGCGGTCGCGACCATGGTCCCGGCGAACACGATCAGGGTCAGCGCCCGGCGCGCCATCACCCAGTCGAGCGCGCGGGCATAATGATCGGCGACCCAGGCGAACCCTTCCTGCGTCTTTTGCGACAGGGGATGCGGCTTCTCCTCGCCCTCGGCCTTCAGCCAGCGCGCCGACAGCATCGGCACCAGCGTCAGCGCGACGACCGCCGACAGCAGGATAGTCATGGCGAGCGTGACCGCGAACTCGCGGAATAGCCGCCCGACCACATCGCCCATGAACAGCAGCGGGATCAGCACGCCGATCAGGCTGACGGTCAGCGAGATGATGGTGAAGCCGATCTCGCTTGCGCCCTTCAGCGCGGCGGGGAAGGGACGCATCCCCTCTTCGATATGGCGGCTGATATTCTCCAGCACCACGATCGCGTCGTCGACCACGAAGCCGCTGGCGATGGTCAGCGCCATCAGCGTCAGGTTGTTGATCGAGAAGTTCAGGAAATACATCGCCGCGAATGCGCCGACCAGCGACAGCGGCACCGCGATGCTGGCGATGATCGTCGCGCGAACCGACCCCAGGAACAGGAAGATGACCAGCGTGACCAGCGCGATCGCCAGCAGCAATTCGACCTTCACATCCTCGACCGAGGCGCGGATGCCGTCGGTCCGGTCGGTCAGCAGCGTGACATGGACGTCGGCGGGAAGCTGCGCCTCCAGATCGGGCAGTGCGGCCTTGATCGCATCGACCGTGCCGATGACGTTCGCGCCCGGCTGGCGCTGCACGTCGATGATGACGGCGGGCTTGCCGTTCATCCAAGAGCCCAGGCGGACATTCTCGGTCCCCGCCACGACCTGCGCGACGTCGGACAGCCGGACCGGCGCGCCATTGGCATAGGCGATCACCAGGTTGCGATAGGCGGCGGCGTCGGCCAGCTGATCGTTGGCGTCGATCGTCCAGCTCTTGGTCGGGCCGTCGAAGCTGCCCTTCGCCGCATTGGCATTGGCATTGCCGATTGCGGTACGGATCGTCTCCAGCGAAAGCCCTCGCGCGGCCAGCGCGGCGACATTGGCCTGGATACGCACCGCCGGGCGCTGTCCGCCCGACAGCGAGACGAGGCCGACACCGGAAACCTGCGCGATCTTGTTGGAGAATTGCCGCTCGACGATCCCCTCCACCTCGCCCAAGGGGCGTGTGTCGGAGGTAACGCCCAGCGTCAGGATCGGTGCGTCGGCCGGATTGACCTTGGCATAGATGGGCGGTGCGGGCAGGTCGGTGGGCAGCAGCGTGGTCGCGGCGTTGATCGCGGCCTGCACCTCCTGCTCGGCGACGTCGAGCGACAGGTCGAGCCGGAATTGCAGCGTGATGACCGACGCCCCCGCCGACGAGGCCGAGGTCATGCGGGCCAGGCCCGGCATCTGCCCGAACTGCCGCTCCAGCGGCGAGGTGACGGTCAGCGCCATCACGTCGGGGCTGGCGCCGGGATAGAGCGTCGTCACCTGGATGGTCGGATAATCGACCTCGGGCAAGGCGGAGAGGGGCAGCGAGCGATAGGCGACCAGCCCCGCCAGCAGGATCGCCAGCATGAACAGGGTCGTCGCCACCGGCCGCAGGATGAACGCGCGGGAGGGACCGCCCGGGGTCGGGGCGGGGACGGCGTCGGGGGACGCGCCGGGCGCGCTCATCCCTGCTGACCCTTATGGTGACGACCGCCGCCATGACCGCCCGCGCCGGGGCCGCCCTTTTCACCCGGCAGGCGGACGGTCGCGCCGTCCTCCAGCCCGTCGGCACCCTCGACCACCACGGTCTGGCCGGGCTGGACGCCCGACAGGATCGCGATGCGCTGGGTGTCGCTGGGGCCGGTCTTGACCTTCACCAGCTTGACCGTGTGATCGCCCTGCAGGACGAACACGAAATCGCCCGGTGCGCCGTGACGCACCGCCGCGACGGGCACGGTGACGACATCGTGCAGCGTCTTCACCAGCATCGAGACGTTGACGAACTGGCCGGGGAACAGCGCATGGCCACCATTGTCGAACCGCGCCTTGGCCTTCACTGTGCCGGTGGTGCTGTCGACCTGATTGTCGAAGGTCAGGAAACGGCCATTCGCCATCACATGATTGTCATTCTGATCGAGCGCCTGGACCGGCAGCCCCGCGCCGCTGCCCGCCACGTCGCCGATAGACGACAACTGTCCCTGCGGCAGCGAGAAGGTTACGTCGATCGGGTCCTCCTGCGTCACCACGACGATGCCATTGGTGTCGGACGGGGTCAGGTAATTGCCGATATCGACCTGTCGGATGCCCGCGCGCCCGGTGATCGGCGACTTGATCGCGGTATAGCCCAGGTTCAGCTGCGCGGTGCCGATCGCGGCGCGGTCGGCGGCGACGGTGCCGGTCAGCTGGCGGACGGTCGCGCGCTGGGTATCGACCTGCTGCGCGGCGATCGAGTCCTGCTTCAACAGGGTCGCATAGCGGTTGAGATCGACTTCGGCGGCGGTCAGCTGCGCGGTGTCGCGGGCCAGGTTCGCGCGCGCCTGCGCCAGCGCCAATTGATAGGGGCGGGGGTCGATCTGGGCCAGCATCTCGCCCTGCCGCACCCGCTGGCCGTCGCGGAAGAACAGCTTGAACAGGGTGCCGGACAGTTGCGGCCGGACCGTCGCGGTCACGATCGGCTGGACGGTGCCCAGCGCCGAGACATTGACCGCCATGTCGCCCTTCGCGGCCTTGGCGATGCCGACGGCGGCGGGGGGACGACCGCGCGACGGGTCGGCCGAACGCTTGGTCAGCCAGCGCGCACCGAACGCGACCGCCAGCAGCAGGAGGACGATAATCAGGACCGCGCGCCAGCTGCGCCTGGGACGCTGCGGCTGCGCGTCGTCCGGCGCCGAATGATCCCCCGTCGTCATGCTCTCATGGTCGGTCATATCGGCGTCCCAGCCTTGCTTTTGCTGGCACCGCTAACGACGCGAATATTACGCCGAGACTGGGAGTTTGTGACGTAACCGTAATACTGACAAAAGAGGGCGGGAAAGGCGTTCCGTCAGGGGCAGGCGGCGGTCGTCCCGACGGGCGGCGCGGGGGCTGCGACCGGCCGCCGAGCGCCGATGGCTTCCCCGATCAGCAGCAGGGCCGGATCCCTGTCCCCGATCGTGCGGGTCAGGAAGCCCAGCGCGTCCAGCCGTCCGGCGATCAGCCGCTCGGTCGGCAGCGAGACATGGACCGCGATCATCACCGGCGTGTCGGCGGGCATTCCGGCCGCGATCAGCTGGCGCGCGATCTCGGGTGCGGCGGCGCGGCCCATATAGACGGCCAGCGTCGCATCGGGCGCGGCAAGGGCAGACCAGTCCAGCGACAAGGGCTCGCCCTCGCGCAAATGGGCCGTGACCAGCGTCAGGCGGCGCGACAGCCCCCGCAAGGTCAGCGAGATCATGCCCGATGCCGCCGCCGCGCTCGCCGCGGTGATGCCGGGGCAGATGCGGACGGGGATACCGGCGGCGCGGCAGGCGTCGATCTCCTCGGTCGAGCGGCCGAAGATCGACGGATCGCCGCCCTTCAGCCGGACGACGCGCTGGCCCGACAAGGCGGCGGCGACGATCAGGCTGTCGATCGTCCCTTGGTCCTTCGAGTGGCGGCCCGATCGCTTGCCGACGCTGCCGCGCTCGGTGTGTGCGGGGATCATCGCCAATATCTCCGGCCCGACCAGCGCGTCGTAGAAGACGATGTCGGCGGCGGCGATCAGCCGCTCGGCCTTGCGGGTCAGGAGGTCGGGATCGCCGGGCCCTGCGCCTACCAGCCAGACCGAACCGGTGGGAAAATCATCCATGGGCATGGGAGCGTTCTTCCGTTTCGACGAGCAGCCGCGCGAGGGCGGGGCGGCACGATCCGCAATTGGTGCCTGCGCCCAGCGCCGCGCCGATCGCGGCGACGTCGGCAAGCTGCTGGTCGCGGATCGCGGTGACGATGGTGCGGACGCCGACATCGAAACAGGCACAGACGATCGCGCCGCGATCCACCGCCGCACCGGGCGCGCGTCCGGCGAGGATGGTCGGGGCGACCTGCGTCGCGCTGAGCTGGGCGATCAGCCAGTCGCGGGACGGCAGTTCGCCGCGCTCGGTCAGGAACAGCACGGCGGCGAGGCGCCCCTCGGCGATCACCGCGACGCGGTGCGATCCGCGCGCGGGGTCGGTGGCCTCGATCCGCTGGCCCTTGGGCAGCAGCGTGTCGAGCACGCCCGGGTCGCCATCTCCCGCCACCTCCCACAACCAGCCGCCCGGCACCGCGACCCGCGTGGCCCAGAGGCAATCCGGGGGCGCCATCGCCTCACCGGTCAGGATGACGAAGCCGCGCCAGCGGACCGCGACGGGTGCGATGCTGGCGGGGGTGCGCTTGAAGCCGGGCTGGCCCGAATAGGGATCGGTCAGCGGGCGGGGGAGCAGGCCGGTGCGACCGCCGGTCGCGGTCCGGTCGGTCCAGTGGATCGGCACGAACAACTCGCCCGGCCGCTGCCCCGCACTGATCGACACGCGGTAGAGGCTGCTCCCCTGCGGCGTGCCGACCCGCGCCAGCCCGCCATCGGTCAGGTCCAGCCAAGCGGCATCGTCGGGATGGACCTCGACCAGGGGCTCCTCGCGGTGGCGCGCCAGCTTGGGGGCCAGGCCGGTGCGGGTCATCGTATGCCATTGGTCGCGGTAACGCCCGGTGTTGAGCGTCATCGGCCAGTCGCGCAGCGGCTCGGGCAGCGGCTTCTGCGCGACGGCAATCAGGCGCGCGCGGCCATCCGGGGTCGGGAAACGGCCATCGGCAAAGGGCGTGCCGCCCCAGCGGAACGGCTCCATCGCGTCATAGGCGTCATTGCCGCCGCTCGACCGGCCGGGGAGGGCGAACAGCCGCGAACCGTCATTTTCATAATCGGACAGACGGCAATGCTCGCGCCAGATCTCGGCGGGGCGGTCATAGGCGAAGGCGGTCTTCCAGCCCATGCGGCGGCCGACTTCCTTGACGATCCACCAGTCGGGTTTCGCCTCGCCGGGCAGCGGGAACAGCGCGCGCTGGCGGCTGATCGTGCGGTCGCTATTGGTGACGGTGCCGTCCTTCTCGCCCCAGGCGGCGGCGGGCAGGCGGACATGCGCGTCCACCGAACTGTCGGTTTCCGCGATCACGTCGCTGACCACGACGAAGGGGCAGGCGGCCAGCGCCTCGCGGACCGACCCGGCATCGGGCATCGACACGGCGGGGTTGGTCGCCATGATCCACAGCGCCTTGATCCGGCCCTGGCCCAGTTCGCGGAACAGGTCGACGGCTTTCAGCCCCGGCTTGGGCGCGATGGTGGGGGCGGCCCAGAAACGCTGCACCCGTGCGCGGTTCTCGGGCGCGAAGTCCATATGCGCGGCCAGGGTGGAGGCGAGGCCACCGACCTCGCGCCCTCCCATCGCGTTGGGCTGTCCGGTGATCGAGAAGGGGGCCGCGCCCGGCTTGCCGATCCGCCCCGTCGCGAGGTGGAGGTTCAGGATCGCGTTGACCTGATCGGTGCCCGCGGTCGACTGGTTGATGCCCTGGCTGAACATGGTGACGGTGCGCGGGGTGGCGGCGAAAAGTTCGTAGAAGCGGCGTAGATCGGCCGGCGCCACGTCGCAGCTCCTGGCGACCGACCAGAGATCGCTGCCATCCTCCAGTGCGGTCCAGAAATCCTCGGGCACGCTGAGCGAGGCGGCGACGAAATCCTCGTCCACCACGCCGGCCGTCCGCGCCCAGGCCAGCGCGCCGTTCATCAGCGCGACGTCGCTGCCCGGCCGGATGGCGAGGTGCAGATCGGCCTCTTCCGCCGTCTCGGTGCGGCGCGGGTCGATGACGACCAGTTTGGCGCCCGCTTCGCACCGGGCGCGAATCCGCTGATAGACGATGGGGTGGCACCAGGCGGTGTTGCTGCCGACCAGTACGATCAGGTCGGCTTCGTCGAGGTCGTCATAGCTGGCGGGTACGATATCCTCACCGAATGCGCGATTGTGGCCCGCCACCGCGCTCGACATGCACAGCCGCGAATTGGTGTCGATATTGGCCGAGCCGATGAACCCCTTCATCAGCTTGTTGGCGACATAATAGTCTTCGGTCAGCAGCTGGCCGGAGACATAGAAGGCGACGCTATCCGGCCCATGCTGCGCGATGGTGTCGCGGAAGCGTTTCGCGACCAAGTCGAGCGCCTTGTCCCAGCTGGCGCGGCGCTTGCCGATCATGGGGTGGAGCAGGCGGCCTTCGAGGCCGACCGTCTCGCCCAGATGCGTGCCCTTGGAACAGAGCCTGCCGCGATTGGCGGGGTGGTCGGGGTCGCCCTTGATGAGGACCTGTCGGTCGCCGGTGACGGTCGCGGTGATGCCGCAGCCGACGCCGCAATAGGCGCAGGTGGTTTTGATATTCATCAGCCCTCTCCCCTTCGGGGAGAGGGTTGGGTGAGGGGCCGGGGGCTCGCAGAGAGGGCGTTCTCGGTGAGACACCCGCCCCTCACCCCGACCCTCTCCCCGGAGGGGAGAGGGAGGTGGATGCTGCTCACGCCGCCGCCTGCAGCGTGCTGGCGCGGCAGATCAGCACGCGCCCGCCGCTGATCTTCACCGGCACCACCGGCGTGCAGCCCTTGTCCTCGCCCAGCGCCTCGCCGGTCGTCAGGCTGATCCGCCAATTGTGCAGCGGACACGCCACCGCGCCGCCATGGACGATGCCCTGGCTCAACCGGCCATGTTTGTGCGGGCAGCGGTCGAGCAGCGCGAAGACCTTGTTCTCGCCGGTGCGGAAGACGGCGATGTCGTGACCGCCCTCGACCTGGACCGTGCGGGCGCCGCGCACCGGGATCTCGCTCACCCAGCCGATGTCCAGCCATTCGCCAATCATGCCATTTCCTCCTGCGGGATGAAGCGCGCCATGGGGGCGTGCATTTCGCGATCGGCCCCGGCGGCCCGCGCCGCCCAAGGGTCGTCCTGCATGAATTGCTGCGAGTAGAAGAAGCGGTGCGCCAGCTCGGCGCGCTCGTCCGCATCGGGGAGCAGCCGCGACTGGATATAGGCCAGGCCCACCCGCTCGATCCAAGGCGCGGTCCGCTCCAGGTAACGGGCCTCTTCGCGGTAAAGCTGGATGAAGGCGGCGCACATCTCCATCGCTTCCTGTTCCGTGGCGACCTTGCAGAGCAGATCGGTCGCGCGGACCTTGATCCCGCCATTGCCGCCGACATGCAGCTCGTAACCGCTATCGACGCAGACCACGCCGAAGTCCTTGATCGTCGCCTCGGCGCAGTTGCGCGGGCAGCCCGACACCGCGATCTTGAACTTGTGCGGCATCCACGACCCCCAGGTCGCCCGCTCCAGCTTGACGCCCAGCCCGGTCGAATCCTGCGTGCCGAAGCGGCACCATTCAGAGCCGACGCACGTCTTCACGGTGCGCAGCGACTTGCCATAGGCATGGCCGGAGACCATGCCCGCCGCGTTCAGATCGGCCCAGACGGCGGGCAGATCCTCCTTCTTGATCCCGAAGATGTCGAGCCGCTGGCCGCCCGTCACCTTGACCATCGGCGCGTTGAACTTCTCGACCACATCGGCGATCGCGCGCAGTTCCTTAGGGGAGGTGATGCCGCCCCACATGCGCGGGACGACCGAATAGGTGCCGTCCTTCTGGATGTTGGCGTGCATCCGCTCGTTGACGAAGCGGCTCTGCTGGTCGTCCTGATATTCGCCGGGCAGCGCGCAGAGCAGATAGTAATTGAGCGCGGGGCGGCAGGAGGAACAACCGTCGGGGGTCGACCAGTGCAGCTTCTGCATCACCTCGGGGATCGAGCGCATGTCCTGTGCGACGATTTCGCGGCGGACATCGTCATGGCCAAAGCTGGTGCATTTGCACATCGTCTTCGGCCCCGCCTGCACCTCATCGCCCAGGGTCAGTGCGAGCAACGTCTCGACCAGCCCGGTGCACGAGCCGCAGCTCGCCGACGCCTTGCAGGTCGCGCGGACGGCGTCGAGGCTGTGCGCCCCCTTGGCGATGCATGAGACGACCTGGCCCTTGGTGACGCCGTTGCAGCCGCAAATCTCCGCCGTGTCGGAGAGCGCCGCAACGGCCGCCTTAGGGTCCGCCTGCCCCCCTCCCGAGGCGAAGGCCTGGCCGAAGATCAGCGCGTCGCGGATATCGCCGACGCTCTCGCCCTTTTTGAGCAGGTCGAAATACCAGTTGCCGTCGGCGGTGTCGCCGTACAGCACCGCGCCGACGATCCGGTCGTCCTTGACCACGACGCGCTTGTAGATGCCGCGCGCCGCATCACGCAGCACGATATCCTCCGCGCCGTCGCCGCCGCCGAAATCGCCCGCCGAGAAGACGTCGAGCCCGGCGACCTTCAGCTTGGTCGCGGTCGCGGTGGGGCGATAGCCAGAGGGCACGCCTGTCAGCGCATCGGCGAGGCTGCGGCACATATCCCAGAGCGGCGCGACCAGGCCGTAAACCTGTCCGTCATGCTCGACGCACTCACCGACCGACAGGATGCGCGGGTCGGAGGTGACCATATGGTCGTCCACCTTGATCCCGCGCCCGACCTCCAGCCCGGCGGCGCGGGCGAGTGCGACGGAAGGGCGGATGCCGACCGCCATCACCACCAGATCGGCGGGGATTTCACGTCCGTCCTTCAGGCGGATCGCTTCGACCTTGCCATCGCCTACGATTTCGGCGGTGTCGGCACCGCACAAGACAGTCTGGCCACGAGCTTCGAGCGCTTGTTTCAATAGCCAGCCCGCCGCCTCGTCCAATTGCCGCTCCATCAGCGTCGGCATCAGGTGCAGGACGGTGACGGTCATGCCGCGAAGCGACAGGCCGTGCGCGGCCTCCAGGCCCAGCAGGCCGCCGCCGATCACCACCGCGCTGCCGCCCCGCTCGGCGGCGGCGAGCATGTGCTCGACATCCTTCATGTCGCGGAAGCTGATGACGCCGGGCAGGTCGTGGCCGGGGACGGGGATGATGAACGGGTCGGAGCCGGTCGCGATCAGCACCCGGTCATAGTCCAGCACCATGCCGCTCTTCGCGGTCACGGTCCGCGCCTCGCGGTCGATCGCCGTGACGGGATCGCCGCTGACCAGGGTGATGCCGTTGTCGGCATACCAGTCGAGCCCGTTGATGACGATCTCGTCGAACGTCTTTTCCCCCGCCAGCACGGGCGACAGCATGATCCGGTTGTAATTCACCAGCGGCTCGGCGCCGAAGATGGTGATGCGGTAGCGGCTGGGATCGCGCGCCAGCAATTCCTCGACCGCACGGCACCCGGCCATGCCGTTGCCAATGACGATCAAATGTTCTCGGGCTTCGCCCGCTGGCAGATGCTCGCGGGTATCGGTCGCCGCGACGACGGGGGTATGTTCCATCAGATGGTCCAGTCCAGTTGGAGCCAGAATTTCGTGGTATCCGCGCCGAAGCGATCTGCCTGGTAATCGGCGTAGCGCAGCGAGGCGGTGGTGCGGCCGACCTTGCCTTGCGCCAGCAGGTCGATCTCGTTGCCGTAATGGCGGATCAGCCGGTCGCTCTCGAAACGGTGCCAGACGGCGGACAGGCTGACCGCCTTGACCGCGCCGACCTGCTTCCAGCCCCAGCCGGTGCTGGCATAGAGATCGCGAATGCCGTCGGGCGGGGTGGTGGTGAACTTGTCGGCCCAGCCCTGGAACTTGAAGATCGAGGACAAGGGCGTCTGGAAGCTGGTCAGCGCCTGGCCCTTATCGGCGCCCAGCACTTCATAGCCGCCGCCCAGACGCGGGCCGTTCAGGTCCAGCGCGACATCGGCCAGCCAGTAGTCGGCCGAATAGCGGTTGGGATTACGGTGATAGTCCGACTGGCGCGCCCAGCTGGCCTGATAGGACAGCTTCGCCTTACCGATCGGCCGCGTGCCGGCCAGGCGCGTGCCATAGGTCTGGCTGGACAGGCGGTATCCCTGCACCGCCGCCTCGTCCTCATCGATCAGATAGGCAAAGCCGGTCAGCGTCCCAATCGGCGAGGTCCAGCCCAGATTGGCCAGCACCGTATCGCCGCCGACCGAGCGGGGCCGAACGCCCGTGCCGTCGATGCCCCAGACGGTGCGGACGCCCCAGACATAGCTGACATCGGCCTTCACACCCTTCAGCGGCGCGATCTCGGCGCGGACCGCGTCGAAGGTCTGGCCGTTGTTGCGGATCGCGGCCTGGCCGACGAAACGCTCGTCGTCCAGCGTGATCCGCTGCCGCCCGGCGGTCAGGGTCAGGCCCGGCGTCTTGTACTGGACCTGCGCCCGGTACAGCCCGATGCTCTGCGGATCGCCGATCAGCGGGCGGCTGGCATCGGGGTGCACGCCGTCGAAGTAATCGGGCACGATGGCCAGATTGCCCTGCGCTTCCACCAGGGCCGACCAGTGGCCGGTCGTGGCGGTCAGGCCGCTGCGGATGCGGGCGGTGACCGCGTCCGAGATCCGGGGCAGGCCGTCTTGGTCGACCTGTTCCCAGCGCAGCCGGGCGTCGACCAGCGGCTTCAGCGTCACCGTCTGCGCGGCGGCGGGAGTGGCGATGACGGCCGTGGCCGACAGGAGGAGGGCGGGCAGGAGGAGGGCGCGGCGGCGCATCGTCATCAGATCCGCACGCCTTCGGCCGCGCCCCAGCTGCGGCGCCAGCGACCCTTGACCAGCGTCAGCCCGGCCAGCGCCACCAGAGCCAGCGCGGCGAAGATCAGGAAACCGCCCGAGAAGCTGCCCGTCCACTGCTTGGCGAAGCCCAGCGAGGAGGCGAGGTAGAAGCCGCCAATGCCGCCCGCCATGCCGACCAGGCCGGTCATCACGCCGATCTCGGCGGCGAAACGCTGCGGCACCAGCTGGAACACCGAGCCGTTGCCGACGCCCAGCCCCAGCATCGACAGGACGAACAGCGCCAGCGAGGCGGCGAACCCGTCGACCATCGACACGCCGACCAGCGTCGCGGCGGCGGCCAGGAACACGGCCGTCAGCGCCTTCACCCCGCCGATCGCATCGGCCAGCGCCCCGCCCATCGGCCGCACCAGCGAACCGGCAAAGACGCAGGCCGCCGTGGCATAGCCCGCCTGCACCGGGGTCAGGCCGAAGCGGTCGGTGAAATAGATGGGCAGGCTGGCGGCCAGGCCTACGAACCCACCAAAGGTGACGGCGTAGAAGCCCATCAGCCACCAGGCATCCGCTTGGCGGAGCGGCGCCAGATATTCGACGAAGCGGCGCGGCGGCGGCGCACCCGGCGCGTCCTTGGCCATGACCATATAGACCAGGAAGACGAGGCTGAGCGGCAGGCAGGCCAGGCCCAGCACCGCGTTCCAGCCGAACAGCTTGGCGAGCGCGGGCGCGAAGAGCGCGGCGAGCACCGTGCCCGAATTGCCCATGCCGGCCAGGCCCATCGCCTTGCCCTGATGCGCCGGCGGATACCAGCGGCTGGCGAGCGGCAGGGCGATGGCGAAGCTGGCGCCCGCAAAGCCCAGGATCACGCCCAGCGCCAGCGTGCCGCCAAAGCTATTCACGCCCAATGTCCAGGCGGAGAACAGCCCGGCGATCACGATGATCTGGCTGATCGCGCCCGACCGCTTCGGGCCGATCCGGTCGACCAGCAGGCCGTTGACGACGCGCAGCACCGCGCCCGCCAGCGTCGGCACCGCGACCATCACGCCCTTTTGCGCCGGGGTAAGGCCCAGCGTGGCGGAAATCTGCGGGGCGAGGGGGCCGAGCAGCACCCAGACCATGAATGCGAGGTCGAAATACAGGAATGCCGCGATCAGGGTCGGCGTATGGCCGCTCGACCAGAAACCGCCGTCATCGGCGGCCTTTCGCTTCTTGCTATCGTCCCAGATTGCCGTTGCCATCGTGCTGTCCCCCAGTTTCCGAGCCCAAACGGAAAAAGCCGCCAGGACGTGGACCTGTCGGTCACATCCTGGCGGCTTCGTTGCCTCCAAGCAGAACACGGGGGCGGTCCCCGTTTCCGCCAGCGAACCACCCCGTCATTGGAGCGGCGTTCGCCGTTATCTCGTGTCCGACTCCATTGCCGAACGAGTCGGAAATTGCCTCAAATGGTGCGACTGCGCAAGTGTCTTTCGCTATTGCAGCAAATGCATCCCATTCCTCCCCTGCAAGGGGAGGTGGCGCGCGCAGCGCGTCGGAGGGGTGTCCCGCTATCGAGAGGGCGACACCCCTCCGTCAGGGCTGACGCCCTGCCACCTCCCCTTACAGGGGAGGAATTTCAGGGTAGTTCCGCCAAATACCCCGCAATATCATCGGGATCGAAGGCCCGCCCGTCGAAGAAGCGATCGCTGCCCAGCACCAGCCGCCCTTGTGTGGACCCCGCCCCGATCGGCTCGACCAGCGCCCCCTCCAGCTTGGAACTGGCACCGGGCAAAGGGGCACCCGACCCCGCCAGCGCTGCGCGGTAGAGGTCGGGGCGGAATACGCCTTGTGCAATCGCGGCGTCGGCGGGCGAGAATTGGCCCTCCCACCGCACCATCTGCGCATAGAGCCAGGCGGCCTGACTTCGCCACGGGAAGTTCGCCGCCTCGCGATACTGGAACATGAAGTCGGGATAATGGATCGGCTCGCCGCCGGGCACCACGCGGATGCGGTCGGTGATCGCGCGCAGGATCGCATCGACCGGCGCGTCCAGATATTGCGGGCGCGAGAGGATGGCGGCGCTTTGCTCCACCGTCTGTGGATCGACGAAATGCGCCGCCGCCGCATGGACCGCGCGGATCAGGCGGAGCACGCCGTCGCGCCGCGCCTCGGCCCGGTCGGCGCGCATCGCCAGCACCTTCTCGACGCCGCGCCGCCAGATCTGCGCGGTGGCGAGCGCGATCCGGCCGACGCCGCGGTCGACCGCGATCGAGTTCCACGGCTCGCCGACGCAGATGCCGTCCACTTCCCCGGCGGCCAGCGCATCGGCGGCAAAGGGCGGGCTGGTCACGACGATCTCGACATCGCTGTCGGGTCGGATGCCGACCCCGGCCAGCCAATAGCGGAGCATGTAATTGTGGCTGGAATGGCGGTGGACGACGCCAAACCGCAACGGCCTGCCCGCGTCGCGCCGCCGGTCCGCCACCGCCTTCAACGCCGCGCCGATCGCCACCGGATCGCCCAGCGTCTCGCCCAGTCCCACCGCTTCGCCCAGCGCGATCGAGAAGGTGATCGCATTGCCGTTCAGCCCCAATACGAAGGGGACCGCCATCGGCACCGCCGGGCGATCCCGGCCCAGCGCGGTGGCGATGGCGAGCGGTGCGACCAGATGCGCGGCGTCGGTATGACCATAGAGCAACCGGTCGCGCACCGCCGCCCAGGTGACGTCGCGGACCAGCGCGATCTCGACGCCCTCGGCCTCGGCGAAGCCCAGTTCCTGCGCCAGTATGGGCAGTGCGGCGTCGACCAGCGGCAGGAAGCCGATGCGGAACAGGTCGGCACTCATGGCAGGTCTCCCATCAACTGCGCGCTGGTCACGATCGCCTCGGCCACTTCGGCGATGCGGCGGTTGCTGGTCATCGCGTGGCTGCGCAGCAGCGCATAGGCGGCGGGCTCGTCGATGCTGCGGCGGCGCATCAGGATCGCCTTGGCCCGGTCGATCACCTGCCGGTCGGCCAGCGCGGTCTTCGCCTCGGCCAGTTCGGCCTGCAGGCGCGAGAATGCCTGGAAGCGGCGGACGGCCAGGTCGAGGATCGGCTTGATCCGCTGCTTGGCCAGGCCATCGACGACATAGGCCGACACGCCCGCATCGACCGCCGCCATCGTCGCCTCGGGCTCCGACTGGTCGACGAACATCGCGATCGGCCGGTCCAGCGCGCGCGACATGGCGAAGAAATCCTCCAGCACGTCGCGGCTGGGATTTTCCAGGTTGATCAGGACGACTTCCGGCGCGGCGCGCTCCACCTGCGCGGCCAGCGGACCCGACGGGTCGATCACCACCAGATCGGTCAGCCCGGCCTCGCGCAGGCCATCGGAAATGATCGCCGCCCGGGTGCTGCTGGTATCAATGATGGCGATCCGCATGGCGGTTTAGTGCCGCGTCGTTCCTCGCCCGACAAGCCTGTGCGGGGCCGGGATCGGCACGCGCCACCGCTTGCGCTGAGATATGTCCGACTATAGGCGCGTCATGCCAAAGGCTTGGGCCACAAGTCTGGCCGGATCACGAAGGACATCACCCATCATGCGCCATCTGGGCCGGTCCCGCAGTCTCCTTTGGCTGCGGCTCGTTCTTCTCGCCGCGACGATGACGATCGGGGCAAAGGCAGTGCTGTCGTCGCCACAGGGCTTTGCCTTGTCGGGCGATATCGTGCCGGCGCATGACCCCGTGCTGATCCGCGAGGGCGATCGCTATTACGCCTTTTCGACCGGCCAGCGCGATCGGCGGCCGCTCGTCGCGCGGATGTCGCGCGACCTGCATCACTGGACACCGTTGCCTTCGCCCTTGGCCGACATTCCGGAATGGGCGCTTCGCCTAGTGCCGGGCGCGCGCGAGATGTGGGCGCCGGACATTTCGCGCGTCGGGGATCGGTATCGGCTCTATTATTCGGTATCCGGCTTCGGGAAGCAGCGGTCGGTCATTGGCCTGGCGACGGCGGCGACGCTCGATCCCGACAGCCCCGATCATGGCTGGCGCGACGAGGGACCGGTCATCGCCTCGCGAGAGGGGGATGCGTTCAACGCGATCGACCCCGCCTTTGTCCGCGATCGGCACGGCGGCGAATGGCTGGCATTCGGGAGTTTCTGGGGCGGGATCCACTTGATCCGGCTCGATCCCCGCACCGGCAAGCCTGCGTCCGGGGCCCGGCCGGTGATGATCGCCAGGCGTGCGGCCAGCGACCGGGCGGATGCGATCGAGGCGCCCTTCATCGTCGATCATGGCGGCTGGTATTGGCTGATCGTGTCCTTCGACTATTGCTGTCGCGGGACGGCAAGCAGCTATCACCTGCGCGTCGGACGATCCCGGTCGATCCAGGGGCCTTATCGAGATCGCGAGGACCATGCGATGCGCGGGGGCGGCGGGACCGTATTGCTGCAGGCCGATGCCGCAGGACAAGACCGGTTTCGCGGTCCGGGCCATGCCGGGGTGATGCACGATCGAGACGGCCGGGATTATCTGATCCATCACGCCTATGATGCGCGGGCTGGCGGCGCGCCGACGCTACGTATTGCGCCGCTGCAATGGGATGCGGCGGGCTGGCCGGTGGTCGGCGCAGAGGACGATACGGCTTCTTAGTCGGACCAATAGGGCCAGTGTCCGGACACTGCGACGGCGAGGGGCGTGATGCGGAGAGCGATATTTTTTGGTCGCGACAGGAGTATCCCTTCAAGGGAAATCAGCCTCTTGGTCGGAGACTATGGCCTTATTCGTTGAATTTGCCGGATAATATCGGTTTTTGACGGCTATATTGCTGCAATCGCTCACAAATCCTGGTGTGACACAAAATCCACGATATGAAATTTGCGCCATGGGCCCGTCATGATGTTCTTGACGCCCCCGGCAGATAGTCAGACAAATCTTCCCAAGAGGCACCGAAAGGTCGGGCCGGTTCAGGGGAGAGATGATGAAGCACCACGTCCTGTTGCTGTCGGTCGCGCCATGGGCGCTCTTGGCCGCACCCGCCATGGCGCAGAGCGCCGCGCCCGACCAGAAGACGCGGACCACCGATCGGACGACGCCGGTCGAGGCGCAGACGGCGGTCGGTATCCGTCAGGATGTGCAGGAAGTTCCGGATCGCAGCCCGGTCCAGGCCGCGACCACCGGCCTGCCCGAATCGGAGGTCGACCCCCGCGACATCGTCGTCACCGGCTATCGCGCCAGCCTGGGCAGCGCGCAGGCGATCAAGCGCAATTCCGATGCGATCCTGGACGCGATCGTCGCGCAGGATATCGGCAAGTTGCCCGACAATACGGCGGCGGAGTCGCTGGCGCGCGTGACCGGCATCCAGGTCAGCCGCAACAGCGACGAAGTGACGCAGGTGCTGGTGCGCGGCCTGCCCGACGTGGCGACGACCTTTAACGGGCGCGACATCTTCACCGCCGAGAATCGCCGCGCCGCGCTTCAGGATTTCCCGGCGGGCGCGCTGGCGGGGCTGGAAGTGTACAAGTCCGGCACCGCCGACCTGCTGGAGCCCGGGCTGGCGGGCCTCATCAACGTGCGCTCGCGCCGCCCCTTCGACTTCGACAAGGGTTTCACGATCGCGGGCGGCGTACGCGGCACCTATAACGACCAGTCGAAGAAGTTCGACCCGCTCGGCAACCTGCTGATCAGCCAGCGCGCCGACACCGCGATCGGCGAGATCGGCTGGCTGATCAACGCCGCTTATACCCAAGCGCAATATCGCAACGCGGTCCGCTGGGGCGAGGGCGGTACCAACACGCCGACGCCCGGCACGACCGTGCTGCCCAGCTCGGTGGGCCGCAATTTCGAGATTCCGACGGCGGTCGGCGTCTATAACGACAGCGGCAAGCGCTGGCGCCCGGCGATCAACGCCAGCGTCCAGTGGCGCCCGGCGCATAATCTCGAACTCTATTACGACTTCCTCTACCAGGGCTATCGCGGCGAGATCGCCAATGACTGGTTCCGGGTGCCGCTGCTCGACAATAATCCGACGCTCAGCGACGTGGTGCTGCGTCCCGGCCAGCCGCTGCAGGTGCAGAGCCTGACCAAGACCGGGGGCTATCGCCCCGAAGCGTATCGCAGCACGCGCAAGGGCTATACCAACACCTATCAGGCGGCGGGCGGCGCGAAATGGGATGTCGGCCGCGCCCATCTGTCGACCGATCTGGCCTATACCAATTCGGAATATGGCGAAGACGAATGGAGCTTCGACACCGCCTTTGCCCAGCCGCCGGTCGCCAAGGTCGATTTCTTCGTCGACGACGGCGTGTCCTTCTCGCTGCCCGGGTTCAACGCCAGCGACCCGGCCAATTACATCTGGCGCGGCTATTACGAGTCGACCTACCGCGTGCAGGGCAAGGGGTGGCAGTGGCGTGCCGACATGGACCTGGAAACCGATCTGGCGCTGCTGCCCAGGTTCCAGTTCGGCGTCCGCTGGACCGATCGCGACGCCACGCTGCGCCGGGGCAATCGCTATGCCTATACCGAGGCGTTGGCGATCCCGCTGGCCCAGACGCCGACCGGCGACCTGGCGCTGACCCAGAACGCGTTTCGCGGCAATCAGGGCTTCACCAGCTGGTTGATGCCGTCGCGCGAGGGAATTGCGGGGAACGCGCCCGAGTTGCGCCAGTTCGCCTTCGACGCGCTGCAACGGCTGGTGGCGGGCAATCCGTCGGACCAGGGTTTTCGCGACGCGCTCAACCGCTTCGCCTCGCCGACGGTGCAGCTCGATCCGCTGGCGGCCTTTTATGCGGCCGAGCAGACCTATGCCTTTTACGGCCAGGTGAAATATGAGTTCGACATCGGATCGGTCCGGTTCGACGGCCTGATCGGCACGCGCGTCGTCAATACCGTCGGCCGCTATAGCGGCATTTCGACGGTCGAGTTCGACGGCGTACGGCGCAGCGAGCCGCGCACGACCCGCGCCAATTATGTCGACGTGCTGCCCAATGTCTCGCTGCGCGTCCGGCCCAGCGACAGGCTGCAAATCCGCTTCGGCATCACCAAGACGCGGACCAAGCCCGAATTCGGTCAGCTCAATCCGGCGCTGAACATCACCCAGAATACCCAGGCGGTGATCCCCGACCAGCCGCTCGACCCGCGCTTCCCGGCCGGGCTGAATACGCGGCCCAATGCCTATGGCAGCGGCGGCAATCCCGATCTGAAGCCGCTGACCTCGACCAATTACGATGCGACGGTCGAATATTATTTCTCGCCCACCGCGTCGCTGACGGCGGCGGTATTCTACCGCGATCTGAACGGCTTCATCAGCAATTACGTCAACCGGACGATCGACCCCTTTTACGGCCTGATCGAAATCAGCCGCCCGGAAAATGCCGGGGCGGGACGGATCAAGGGCGTCGAGGTCGGCGGCCAGACCTTTCTCGACTTCCTGCCGGGCCTGTGGAGCGGCTTCGGCGTCCAGGCGAACGTGACCTATCTGGAGGGCAAGCAGCGTTATCCGGCCAATCTGTTCGCCTCGAACGGCGGGACGACCGAGCCGCCCTTCGTGCCGATCACCGGCCTGTCGCGCTGGACCTATAATGTCGCACTCTTCTACGAAAAGGGCGATGTGTCGACGCGACTGTCGTTCAACAATCGCGATGCGTTCCTGAACGGCAATTTCATCAACGGCGACGGCTTCTACAATGGCGAGGGTACGACCCGCATCCAGCGGCTGGATTTCTCGTTCAACTACAACCTGACCAAGGAGATCACGGTCGCCTTCGACGCGGCCAATCTGCTGGCCAAGCCGTTCAACAACTATCGCAGCTATGGCAACGGCCTGTCCTATCCGCGCGACGTGCGCGACGAGGGGCGCTATTACGGACTCGGCGTGCGGTTCCGCTTCTGATCGGCGTTCGCCCACGAAAAACCCCGCCGGTCCAGCGACCGGCGGGGTTTCTTCCATGCGGCGGCGGAGGGATCAGACCAGTGCGTTGCGGCGGATCAGTTCCTTATACCACTGGGCGGAGAGCTTGGGCGTGCGCTTCTGGGTCGCATAGTCGACATGATGCAGGCCGAAGCGCAGGCCATAGCCGTCGGCCCATTCGAAATTGTCCATCAGGCTCCAGAGGAAATAGCCCTTGAGCGGATAGCCCTCGGCCGCCGCGCGGCGGAACTGGCCCAGATAGTTGCGCAGGTACATGATCCGGTCGCCGTCATCGACCAGGCCCTTGTCGTTCAGCTTGTCGTCGGCCGAGGTGCCGTTCTCGGAAATATAGATCGCCTTCGGGCTCCACATCTCGCTGGCGGCGCGGACACCCCAATAGGCGGCCTCCGGCCCGACATAGAGCCAGGGCGAGGCCATGCGCGGCGAGTTGGGCAAGTGGGGCAGCGGGGTATAGCCGCGCGGATCCTCCGGGTTGGCCTTGACGAAGGTCGGCGTGTAGATGTTGAGCGCCACGAAATCGAGCGGGCTGCCGATCGCCGCCATGTCGCCTGCCTGCACCTTGGGCGCGTCGGCACCGGCGCTCTTCAGATAGGCGTCGGTATATTTGCCCTCCATGATCGCGGTCAGGAACATGGCATTCTCTTCGCGCATCGCCGTCTTGGTCGCCGCGATATGCTCGGGCGTCTCGATGACGGGGACGAAGATGCTGGCATTGTCGGCGATGCCGACCTCGGTCCCCGCCTTGGCATTGGCGCGGATCGCCTGGACGCCCAGGCCGTGCGCCAGGCAGCCATGGTGGCGGACCTGGTTGACCTGACCCTGGGGCAGCTTCAGGCCCGGCGCGTGGATGCCGACCATATGGCCGAGGTCGGTGAAGCAGCGCAGCTCGTTGACCGTCATGAAGCGGTGGACGCGGTCGGACAGCTTGCCTGCCATGAAGCCTGCATAGTCGGCGAAGGCCTTGGCGGTATCGCGATTCTGCCAGCCACCGGGCAGCGCCTGGGGCAGGTCCCAATGGAACAGGGTGACGTTGGGCTGGATACCGGCGGCCAGCAGGCCGTCGATCACGCGGTTATAATAGTCCAGGCCCTTCTGGTTGAACTTGCCGCGCCCCTCGGGGAAGATGCGCGACCAGGCGATCGACATGCGATAGGCCTTCACGCCGAGGTTCTTCAGGAGCGCGATGTCCTCGTTATAGCGGTGATAGCTGTCGCAGGCGACGTCGCCGGTGTCGTTGTTCGCGACCTTGCCCGGCGTGTGCGAGAACACGTCCCAGTTGGTCAGGCCGCGCCCGTCCTCCTTCACCGCGCCTTCGATCTGATAGGACGCGGTGGCGCATCCCCACAGGAAATCCTTGGGAAAGCTGAGGTCCGAGGCGGTCGCCGCCGCTGCACGGGTGGCGGCCAGCGTGCCGCCGCCGGTGGCGAGCGCGGCACCGCCCATCGCCATGCCGGTCTTCATGAAATTACGACGATCCATGGTTCGTATCCTTTCCGAAAATATTGCGATTGGTGGACATTCAGTGTGCGGTCGCGGCCAGATCGCTGGCCAGCCAGACGAGCGGCGCGTTCCAGTTGATGGCGACTTCGTTGTGCGCATAGGCGCGGGCATCGTCGATCCAGCACCGCGATCCGACGCAACGCCCTTGCAGCGACGCCGACGCCTCGGGAAAGCTGGTGCTGTTCGCGCCGCCGCTCAGCACGCCGGGGGGCGGGCCGGGCATCCGGGCGTCGAACGTCTGCGCCCAGAAACGGTGATGCGGGTGCATCATCGGCTGCCAGCCGAAACCGGTGACATAGCTCTGGTCGAGCGGGTTGCGGCCCAGCACATAATCCATCGTGTCGACCGCCCCGTCGCGGTAGCGCGCCTCGCCGGTGAAGCGCGCCGCCAGCGCCAGGATCATGCCGCGCCCCAAGATCGCGCCGTTCGATCCCCATTGATAGGCGGTCGAGGCATAGGGAATGTGATAGCCCGACCGCGCCTCCTCGGCGAGGAAGCGGTCGGCCAGCGCGACCAGCTTGGCCCGCGCCGCCGCGCGTTCGGCGGGGCTCACCCCGGCCGCGGTCGCCAGCGTGATCGTGCCCAGCGCGGCGGTGGAGGCCCAGCCCGGCTCGCCCGAGAGTGGGGCGGCGTGGAGCGGCATCCGGTGCAGCGCGTCGGCCAGTTCGGGCATGCCCGTGGCGGCGTACAGCTCGGCGGTCGCCCAATAGAGTTCATCCGACAGATCGCCATCGCCATAGCCGCCGCTGCCGGTAAAGGCCTGTGCGGCATAGACATCCGGGTTGCGCAGCGCCGCCTGATAGGCCTTGCCCGCCGCCACCAGGCAGCGTTTGGCAAAGGCGTTGTCGATGCCGCGCCAGATCCGCGCGCACTGCGCGGCGGTTGCCGCCAGGTTCAGCGTCGCGGCGGTGCTGGGCGGATAGAGCAGCCGCTCCTCGCGGTCATCGGCCGGGGCGGTGGGCAGCTTCGTCCAGTTGCGGTCGGCGACCTTATGGTGGGCCATGCCACCGGCATCGACCGGGGTCAGCCGATACGGCCCGCGCCCCTGGCGCCCCAGCGGCAAAGCGAGCGTCTGGCCCTCGGGCACTTGCATCGACAGCAGGAAGCGCATTTCCCAACGCGTCTCGTCCAGCAGGTCGTTAATCCCGTTGCCTGCCTCGGGCAGCGCGGCCGCGCCGTCGGGGAAGGGGGGTGAGCCTGTGTCGATCTCATAGAGATTCTGCAGTATCCATAGGGCGATACCGCCATTGACGACATATTTGCCCTGGTCGCCCGCATCATACCAGCCGCCGGTGACGTCCAGCCTATAGGGGCATCCCGGCCAGTCGGTGCCCGCCAGATCGCGGCCCTTGAAGCAGGTCACGACCTCGCTGCCATGGCCCGCCGCGCGTGCCCATTGGGAGCCCCCGGCAAAGCGCGCGTCGATCGCGATCCCGGCCCGCTGCTGATAGAAGAAGTTCAGCGAGGCGCGGGCGAGCGGGCGATAGACGTCCGCCGCTATGGTGAAGGCATGGCTCGTCCGCCCGTCGACGCGCAGGCGATAGGTGCCCGGTGTCCGGAACGCGCCGAAGTCGATCTGATGGACCGTGTCACCCGATGCCGCATCCGGACCGAAATATATGGTCCGTCCATTGGCGACGACCCGGCCGTTTTCGTCCAGCAGGTCCCAGGCCAGGGACTTCGATCCAGCGGCGGCGAAGACGGCGCGCTTGGCGGTATCCGGGCGGAACCCGACCTGATTGAGATGCGGTCCCGGCGCGTCCGTCGCGCCGATGCCCGTCAGCGCGAGCAGGGGCAGGATGATCCGCCTCACAGCAGCGGACCGCCGCCGCCGGTCGGCGCGCGCGTGAAGTCGAACCCGGCATCGGCGGCGGCGCCCGGCGTCATAGCCGGCGCGAGCGGCGAAGGCGCGGTCCTGCGCAGGAACTCGCCATGGCTGGGCAGGCGCGCGGCGGTGTCGGCATAACCGGCGCGCATCTGTTCCAGCGCCTGTGCGACCAGATCCTCGTCCAGCGCATCGGCGGCGGGTTCCCAGCTTTGCGGCACGATGCCCTGGCCCAGGCACACCGCCACCCAGCTGGGGTTGCTGAACAGGTCATAACCTTCGCGGAACAGCCGACCCTTGCCCGCCCACAAGTCCATCTTGCGCGCCAGGCTGTCAGGCACGTCCATGGTGCGGACCCGGTCCCAGAAGGGCGTGTCGCTGCGCCGCGTCGCCTTATAGTGCAGGATGATGAAGTCGCGGACGTCTTCATACAGGTCGTGCATCTGGCGGTTGAACTCGTTGCGTTCTGCGGGATCGAAGCGCTTGTCGGGGAACAGCGCGATCAATCGCTGGATCGCTGCCTGGACCAGATGGATGCTGGTCGATTCCAGCGGCTCCAGGAACCCGCTCGACAGGCCCAGCGCCACGACGTTGCGGTTCCAGCTTTCGCGCCGCCGCCCGGCGGTGAAGCGGATATGGCGGGGATCGCCCAGCAATTCGCCGTCCAGGGCGCCGAGCAACTGCGCCTCGGCCGTCTCGGTGCCGAGATAGTCGCTGCAATAGACCAGACCGTTGCCCATCCGGTGTTGCAGCGGGATGCGCCATTGCCACCCGGCCTCGCGCGCGGTGGCGCGGGTGAACGGATCGGGTTCGGCCGGATCAGGCAGCGCGCAAGGCGCGGCGACCGCACGATCGCAGGGCAGCCACTGGGCATAGCTCTCATAGCCCGTGCCCAGCGCCTCCTCGATCAGCAACCCGCGAAAGCCCGAGCAGTCGATGAACAGGTCGCCCTCGATCCGGCGTCCATCGGCCAGCGTGACCGCCTCGACATAGCCGTCCTCGGGGCGCAGCTTCACCGCGTCGATCCGCCCCTCGATCCGCGTCACTCCGCCGCGCTCGGCATAGCCGCGCAGGTAACGCGCATAGAGCGAGGCGTCGAAGTGGAAGGCGTAGAACAGCTCGCGGATGGGCGAGCGTGCATCGGGCTTGGCGCGGCCGAACTTGCCCGACCGCGCGGCCATCGCGCTCATCGACCAGTCGGTGATGTCGGGAAGCGCCCGGCGGCTGCGTTCGCGCAGGTAAAGCTGGTGGAAATGCACGCCCTGCAGATCCTGGCCATGCCGCCCGAAGGGATGGAAATAGCGTTCGGCCTTCGCCCCCCAGTCGACGAACTCGATGCCAAGCTTGAACGTGCCGCCGGTCTTGGCCAGGAAGTCGTTCTCGTCCAGGCCGAGCATCTGGTTGAAGGTGATGATCGGCGGGATGGTCGCCTCGCCGACGCCGACCGTGCCGATCTCCTCGGATTCGACCAGCGTCACCTGCGTATAGCCGTTGTTGAGCAGCCGGGCGAAGGCGGCGGCCGCCATCCATCCGGCGGTACCGCCGCCGACGATCACGACCCGGCGGATCATCTGGTCATGGGGAGGGATCATCGGGCAAGGCGCCTCATCTGGGCCGCACGCCATTCGGCATGGGAGGGAACATGGGGGAGGGCGGCGGCGATCGCCTGGGTCATCCGCGACATCAGGTCGCGGACCTCGCTGGCCGGGGTCGCCTGGACCAGCGGATCGACACGGCGCGGCAGGAAACCCTGGCCGAGCAACACGGCCGCCCAGCTATGGCGGATAAAGGTCTCTTCCTCGTAAAAGGGCAGGCGGCCACGCTCGGCGAATTGAGTAAGCGTATGGGCAAGGCTCGGCGGCGGCGTTGCCTGTCGCACGGCCTGCCACATCGGCTCGGGACGCTGCGCCGTGCGATAATGGGCGGCCAGGAAGTCCCGCACCCGCTCCGCCTCCGCCAGCGTCTGGCGGTTGAAGTCGGCGGCCTCGATCTCGGCCATGGCGCGGTCGGGCAGCATCGCGATCAGCCGGTCGATCGCGCTCAGCGCCAGATGGAGATTGCACCATTCCAGCGGCTCGACCTGGGTGGCGGCATCGCCGATCGCGACGCAGTTGCCGCGCCAGGGACGGGGGCGTGTGCCCGGGCGGATGGCGATGGGCGCGTCGGTCGTCCCGCCCAGCATCGCGGCGGCCTCGGCGTCCGACAGATGCGCCGGGCTATAGGCGATGCCGACCTGCGCGCCGCTCGACCAGCGCCAGCCCGCGGCATGGGCCGTGACGGTCGTCAGCACCGGCGCGGCTTCGCCAGAAGGCGCGGTGCCGAGGAGCACATGCTGGCAGGGTAGCCATGCGCTCCAATCCGACCAGTCCGCATCCATCGCCCCGCGAAGCTGCGCCGCTGGGCCTGTGGCGTCGATGAACAGGTCGGCCGTCAGGTCTCGTCCGTCGGACAGGGCCACGCCGGCGACGAAGCCGCGTTCGTCCAGCGCGACGTCGGCGATCTCGCCCGCCACCTCGACCACGCCGACATGCCGGGCAAAGGCGCGGATCATCGCGAGATGACGGTCCAGGTTGAGCGTCAGGCCATAGTCATGGTCGGCGAACGGGGTGTCTGGCGTCGGCGGTACGAACCGCTCCGCCCGCACCAGTTGCGCAGCAGGGGAAAAGGCATCGAACGGCGCGACCTCGCCGGCCAAGGCCATCCCCACCCAATGGAGGTGGAACGCCGCCGTACCGATCGCATGGCCATAGCCGCCATAGGCATGGACATAATCGGGCAACCCCTCCGCCCAGCCGACGAAGCGCGTGCCCAGCCGATAGCCCGCGCCCGTCCGCGTGACGCTGTCAGCCTCGCCAATGCCCAGATCGGCCTGGAAGCCGAGCAGCGAGGGCAGGGTGCAGGCGATCCGATCGGCCAGCGCATCCGCCGCCGGGGGGGTGGCGAGCAGCGTCACCGTCAGGAACGGCGCGCGCCGCTTCAGCGCGGCGGCGGCGCACCAGGCGGTCAGGCCGCCGCCTGCGACCAGGACATGGGCGATGGGCTGGGCCATGCTCACGCCGCCTCGACCATCGGGCAATAGCGATCCAGAAAGGCACGGTGCCCGGGGCGCGCGGCGACATCGGCGGCAATGTCCCGCCGCAGATCCTCTATGGCGCGCAGCAGCTCGGCACTGCCCGCCACATCGGCGCGCGGATCCCAGCCCTCGGGTACGATGCCTTGGCCCAGATAGACCGCGATCCAGCTGGCATCCAGGAACACGCCTTCGCGATATTTTACCACCCGTGCGCGCCGGCGCCACAGCTCCATCTTTTCGGCCAGGCTGTCCGGCACGGGCATGGTGCGGACATAGTTCCAGAAGGGGGAATCGTCGCGCGTCGTGGCGTGGTAATGCAGGATCAAGAAATCCCTGATCCGGTCATATTCCAGGTCGATGACCCGGTTGAACTCGTCGCGGTCGGAGGCGCCGATGTCGCGGCCGGGGAACAGCTCGATCAGCGCGGTGATCGCCTGTTGCACCAGATAGATGCTGGTCGATTCCAGCGGTTCCAGAAAGCCGCTGGCCAGGCCGATGGCCACGCAATTGCCGACCCAGCTGCGCCGCCGCCGCCCCGCCTTGAAGCGCAGCAGGCGCGGCTCGGCCAGTTTTTCGCCCTCCACCGCCGCCTCCAGCGCCCGCGCGGCATCGGCGTCGCTGACGAAGTCGCTGGCATAGACATAGCCATTGCCCGTGCGATGCTGGAGCGGGATGCGCCAGCGCCAGCCCGCGGGCATGGCGATCGCGCTGGTATAGGGGGTGACGGCGGTTTCGGTGCGGCACGGCATCGCCACCGCCCGGTCGGTGGGCAGCCAGCGCGACCAGTCCTCGAACGGCTCCTCCAGCGTCTGGCCGAGCAGTAACGAGCGAAAGCCCGAGCAGTCGACGAACAGGTCGCCCTCGACCCGCTCGCCATCCGCCAGGATGACGGCACGGATCAGCCCGCTCTCGCCGTCGCGCTCGACATCGACGACCATCCCCTCGGTCCGCACCGCGCCGGCATCCTCGGCCAGGCTGCGCAGATAGGGGGCGAAGAGCAGCGCATCGAACTGGTACGCATAGCCGAAGGTCGAGGCGAGCTGTCCCGGCGTCCGCTCCGGATGATCGAACCGCGCCTCCCGCGCCAGCGCGCAGGCATAGGACAGCGCGTCGAGCGGCGGCAGGTCATGCCCCTCACGCGCCAGACGGGTCCAGTAATGGTGGAAGTCGATCGCGCCGCTACCCCGGCCGAACGTGCCGAAGGGGTGGATGTAGCTGTCCCCGATTCGGCCCCAATCGCGAAACTCGATACCCAGTTTGAAGGTCGCACGGGTGCGCGCCATGAACTCGGCCTCGGGGATGCCCAGCCGTTCGTTGAAGGCGCGGATATGGGGCAGGGTGGCCTCACCGACACCCACGACGCCGATCGCCTCGGACTCGATCAAGCGGACGCTGCACTGCCCGGAAAGCAGGCGCGTAAATGCGGCACCGGCCATCCAGCCTGCCGTACCGCCGCCCACGATGACGACCCTTACACCGTCCTCTGTCACCTTCGTCATCCACCCCCGTGGCCACCGATTCCCGGGGCCTTTTTTCTGTTTCATGCCGTGCGTTACGCCGTCCCGCAATCCACCCACAGGGGGAGCGTGGCAGGAATGTCGCACCTTGTCCCGGATCGGACATTTTTTAAGTTAAACATCTTGTCGAAATGTTTCTGGTAGCGCAATCATCTGTTTGTAGAGCGTGTCACGAGGCACGTTTGCACCATAGCCCGCGACGCCAATGGGGCGCGCGAATAAGGGGGGGATGACCATGATGCGCAGCGTTGCGCCGTTTACCGTCAGTGCGACTCGTTTTTCTCGGCTCCTGTTCGGTGCGTCCGCCGGTGCATTGTGCATCGCGTCGCTGAGCACGCCGGTGCTGGCACAGACCACGACCGACACGGACCAGAGCGCCAGCGCGCAGGCCGCCGGCACGCAGTCGCCCGCGGCAGATGACACCACCAAGGAAGTCGTCGTCACTGGCATCCGCCAGAGCCTGGCGAATGCGCAGAACATCAAGCGCAACTCCGACACCGTCGTCGACGCGATCACCGCGACCGACATCGGCGCGCTGCCCGATCGCTCGGTCACCGAAGCGCTCCAGCGCGTGCCCGGCGTGTCGATCAGCCGCTTCGCCGCCGCCAACGATCCCGACCACTTCTCGGTCGAGGGTTCGGGCGTGGTCATCCGTGGCCTGAACTTCGTCCGCTCCGAATTCAACGGGCGCGATGCGTTCGCGGCCGGTATCGGCGGGCAGGCTCTGAACTTCGCCGACGTTCCGGCGGAATTGCTGGGCTCGGTCGAGGTCTATAAGAATGTGACCGCCGCCGCCATCGAGGGCGGTCTGGCCGGCACCGTCAACCTCAACACGCGCAAGCCCTTCGACAATCGCGGCTTTCATATCGGCTATGACACCGAAGCCAATTATGGCGACTTCCGCAAGAAGTGGACGCCGACCGGTTCGATCCTCATAAGCGATACCTTCGAAACCGGGATCGGTACGTTCGGTATCCTGGGCGACCTCTCCTATTCGCGCATCCGCAGCCGGGCCGACGGCGTGCAGATCACCAATTTCCAGACGCGCGACAACACGCAGGTGCCGTTCCAGAACGGCGGCGGCGTGCTCGTTTGCCGCAATCCTCTGCCCGGCAATAGCGACACGACGACCCTGCCGGCGGCCGGTTCGCCCTGCGGTACGGCATCGACGGCGGGTGCGGATGGCTTTGCCGATCCGCTGGGCAAGGTCTATGCGCCGCTTGGCGGCCAGTACCGGACCCAGGAATTCGACCGCAAGCGCGACGGTATCGCCCTCGCCGCGCAATATGAAACGCTCGACAAGTCGTTCATCCTGACCGCGCAGTATCTGCGCTCGCACACCACGAACAATACCAACGAGTACACGTTTGAAGCCGCCCCCGACCTGTCGGAGTACAGCACCTTTCCGGTCGGCTGCGTACAGAATAGCGACGGGCCGCTCTATAACGGTAACGGCACGGTCCGCGCGGAGTGCCCGGTCGGCCAGTTCAAGAATTACACCTATGATTCGAACGGTCTGTTCCAGAGCGGTTACATCACGTCGCCGGGCACCGGCTACCGCACCAACCGCAGCGGCGCGCCGGACACGACCTTCATCCCGACGGGTGGCGCGCAGCTTCAGCTCGCGCGCGGTCAGACGTATGAACGCAATCTGATCAACGACTATGGCCTCAACGCCGAAATCCACCCGACCGATCGTCTGTCGGTCAACCTCGACGCGGACTATACCCGTTCGGAACGCACCAATCGCAGCCTGAGCATTTTCGGTGCGACCTATGCCGACCAGGAACTCGACCTGACGGGCAACCTGCCGTCGGTCATCTCGCACAAGCCGAGCACGCTGTCGGCAAGCTGGGCTCAGCCGACGAACACGGTCCTCGCCGGGGAGACCGATGCCCAGTATTTTGCGGACAAGCGCACGCAATTCTGGCGTGCCGCGATGGATCACGCCGAAGACAGCGTCGGCCAGGAATATCAGTTCAAGGCGGACGTCAGCTATGACTTCCCCGAGGGCGGCTTCTTCAACAAGGCACGTTTCGGCGCCCGCTATGCCGATCGCGACCAGACGGTCAAATACTCCACCTATAATTGGGGTATGATGAGCGAGATCTGGGCGGGTTATCCCGTGACCGTCGACCAGTTCGGCGGAAACCAGGCGCAGTATTATAGCTTCCCGAACTTCTTCCGTGGCGCCACCAATGCGCCGCCGGGTGGCTATTATTACGGTGGCGACCTGATCGGCGGCTATGGCGACGCGGTGAAGTTCATCAAGCAGGTCGAATCCGTCGCGCAGACCCAGAATGGCAACACCCAGCAGCAATGGGTGCCGCTGGCCGAGCGTCCGGGCGTGGTAGCAGGCACCTCGTATCTGCCCAGCGAAATCCAGCGCGTGCACCAGCGCGACACCGCAGCCTATGCGATGGTGTCGTTCAAGTCGCTGGGTTCATTCAGCTTCAGCGGTAATGCGGGTGTCCGCTTCGTCCGTACGGGCCTCGATTCGTTCGGCACCAGCACGATCCCCAACCAGGCGACGCTGAACATCTCCAACCCGTACAGCTCGCGTTGCGCCGTTTCGCCTCCGCCCGCCGGAGCGCCTGCCGGTACCAACCCCAGCCGTCCGGGTGGTGTCTGCAACCTGGGCGAAACGGGCTATGGCTTGCTGCAGCAGTTTGCGGGGACCAACTCGGTCAACGTGTTCAACCAAGCGAAGAACAGCTACACCTATTGGCTGCCGAGCGTGAATTTGAAGTTCGGTATCACGCCGAATCTGATCGCGCGTCTCGCGGGTTCGAAGGTGCTGACGCGGCCGGACTCCGCGCTGATCCGCAATTTCCAGCAGATCACGATTGACGGCAACGGCAACTTCCTCAGCACGGTCGGCAATCCGTATCTGAAGCCCGCGACGGCATGGCAGTTCGACGCGACGGCGGAATGGTATTTCTCGAAGGTCGGATCGCTGACCATCGACGCCTTCTACAAGGACGTGTCCAACTTCTTCTATCAGTCGATCGTGAGCCTGCCGCTGCAGAACAATGGCGTGACCTTCCCGTTGCTGACGCGGGGGCCGGCGAACTATAACGGCCATGGCAAGATCAAGGGTGTCGAGATTGCCTATCAGCAGACCTTCAGCTTCCTGCCGGGCTTCCTCAACGGCTTCGGTTTCACGGGCAATTATTCGTATATCGAAAGCTCGGGCCTGCCCAATTCGTTCCTGAACGGCGGTGCGCCGGTGACGAACGTCGCGGCGCAGACGGTGGGCGGGAACCTGCCGCTCGAAGGCCTGTCGAAGCATAACGTCAACGCCACCCTCTTCTATGAAAAGGGACCGATTTCGCTTCGTGCGGCCTATAACTGGCGGTCGAAATATCTGCTGACAGCGGCCGACGTGATCTTCCCCTATACGTCGATCTTCCAGGACGCGGCGGGGCAGCTTGACGCATCGGCATTCATCAACGTGTCGAAGTTCGTCAAGATCGGCGTTCAGGGCGTGAACCTGACCAACACCGTGACGAAGACCCTGCAGGCCTATACTGGTGATCCCAGCCAGCTTGCCCCGCGGTCGTACTTCGTCAACGATCGCCGTTTCTCGTTCATCTTGCGCGGCAACTTCTGACCCGGCGTCCCGGCCGGACTCTGCGGGGGCCGGCCGGGTTGACTTACCTAAAAAACCGCCCGCTTCCGATAGGGAGGCGGGCGGTTCTTGTTTGTGGTGCGATCAGCCAGAGCCGGGGCGATCGGTTTACACCGCCCCGGCGATGCGCATCAGTTATGCGGCAGCTTCGACCGGTCGAAATTCGGCCCCAGGTCGAGCAGGAAGGCGGGGCCGACTTCGATCACCTGTTTGGCGCCTGCCAGCTGGACCGAGATATTGGCCTTGCCCGCGGCAAAGGCCTGGCCCGCCACGCCGGTCACATAATAGCTTTTCCAGGTCGATCCGACCTGCACTGGCTCCGACGCGATCGGGGTGTAAGGCGGCTCGGACCCGCCCATGGCTACGGGGATGGACAGGGTCTGGCCCTCGGGCGCGTTCGGTGCGCGGAGGAAAACCATGGTCATCAGCGTGTCGCCCGCCGCGATCGGCTTGACGGTGGGATAGGTCAGGCCGCTGTCCCATGGGTTCTGGCCGGGCGCCGAGACCTTGACCTGCACCGCGTTGCCGCCCGGGACATTGGCGGCGGGCACCTGCCTGGCGCTCTGATTGGGGCCATAGGGGGTCCAGCCGATGCCAGGCGTGTTGATCGCCTTGTCGAAGATGCTGGGTTGCGCCGCCGCGCTGGGGGCTGCCTGGTCGGCCGCTCCCGCTGGCAGGGCGGCGATCAGCAGGGCCACAAATCCGATCATGATCCTTCTCCTCCTCTTTCGGCCGGTTTGTCCGGTCCGTTCGCAAAAACGATTATATTCAGTGAGTTGAGAACAGCCCGGCCCCGTCAGAGGCCGGGCCGATCTTATTGGCCGACGATCCTGACCAGCGGCGCGATCGCCTGGCCGGTGGGCAGGCGGCCGCTGGCGGTCAGGCGATGTGCGGCCTCGTCCCAGTGCAGCGTCGCGCTGCGTCCGCCGGTCTTGCGATAGGCGTTGGTCGTGCCGTCATCGTCATAGAGCGTGAAGACGGCATCGCGGCCGGGATAGACGCGGATGCTCTCCAGGTTTTGCGCGGTCGCGGTGCTCGGCACCTGGACCCCCATCGGCACGATCGAACCCGCGCGGACGAACAGCGGGATATGGTCGATGGGCGCCGCCGCCTCGATCCACTGGCCGCCGGTATAGCGCTTGTCGGTCCACCAGTCATACCAGTCGGTGCCGCCCGGCAGGTAGACGCGGCGCGCGGTCTGGCCCTGTTCGGTGACGGGCGCGACCAGGAAGGCGGGGCCGAACATATATTCGTCGCCCAGATCCTTCACCGCCGGATCGTCGGGGAAGTCCATGAACAGCGCGCGCATGAAGGGCGCGCCGGTCTGGTTCGTCTGCCGCCCCAGCGCATAGAGATAGGGCATCAGCGCGTAACGCAGCCGCAGGGTCTTCGCCAGGATCGGCTCGGCAGCGGTGCCATATTCCCACAGTGCGGTGCCCGGCCGCTGGCCATGGATGCGCAGCGTGGGGGTGAAGGCGTTATACTGGAACCAGCGGACGAAGAGTTCCGGGTAATCGCGATAGGAGGGTGCCATGGCGGTCGCGCCCGCCGGATCGACCAGCACCGGGGCTTGCGCCTCCGGGCCATTGGGCCATTGCCAGCCGCCCGTGTCGCTCGACCAATAGGCGATGCCGCTGGCCGTCATGCCGAGGCCCGCAGGCACCTGCCGGCGCAGCGCCTCCCAGTTGGACTGCACGTCCGACGACCAGAACAGGCAGCCATTGGCCTGCGTGCCCAGATAGGCGGCGCGGCACAGGATCATGTTGCGCTTGTCCGGCCGGTCGCGCGCCGAGCCGTCCGCGACGCTGGCGGTGTGGAGCAGCGGATAGACGTTGCGATAGCGATCGCCCGAGCCGATGGCATAGAAATGCCCCTCCGGCACCAGATCGGGCTCGGTCTCGTCCAGCCAGGCATAGTCGAAGCCGTTCGAGAAGATATTGTCGCGGATCTTGCCCCAGAACCACGCCCGCGCCTCCGGGTTGGTGCTGTCGATCAGCGCGCCCGCCCGGTCGGAGCGGATCGGCAGGCCGTCGACCGGATTGCCGTCCTTGTCCTTCATCAGCCAGCCCTTGGCGGCCAGCGTATCGTACCAGCGGCTCTCGCGCTCGAAACGCGGCCAGATGCTGATGATGCTCTGCATCCCCATCGACTTGAGATGCGCGTTCATGCCCGCCGGGTCGGGGAAGGCGGTGCGGTCGATGTCGAGCTGCCCCATCCGGGTCCAGTAGAACCAGTCGAGCACCATGATGTCGAGCGGCAGGCCGCGGCTGCGGTATCCATCCGCGATCTCGGTCAGCTGGCCTTGCGTCTCGTAGCGCGCCTTGCTCTGGATCAGGCCGAAGGCGGCCTTGGGCGGCAGCGGCGTCGCGCCGGTCAGCCGCGCATAACCGGCATAGAGTTCGTCGGTCGTCTTGCCCGCAATGACGAAGAAGGACACGCGCTCGCCGACATTGGAGGCGAATTTGGTCGCGTTCAGCAGCCCCGGCGAGACGGTCGTGGCTGACGGATTGTCCCACAGGATCGCATAGCCCTTGTCGGTCACCATGAAGGGCACGCACACGGACTCGCCGCTCGGCCGGTCGTAATCGTGGCGGCAGTCGATGGTCCGCCCGCGAAGGTCGAGCACGCCGTCCTGATACTGGCCCAGGCCGTAATAATGGGTGTCGGGCGTATCGGCGAAGCTGGCGCCGACGCGGAAGGTCTTTTCGCCCGAGACGGTGTGCGGTGCCATCTCCCACCCGTTCATCCGGGTCAGCACCTTGCCGTCCGGCCCTGCGAAGCCGATCGAGACCGGCGGCAGCGAGGGGGCGAAATAGCGCTCCATCTGGCTGGGCGGTTTGGGCCAGGGTTGGGCCGCGACGGTCACGGTCAGACCGGGCGACGCGAAAATGTCGCCGCTCGTGTCGCTGCGGTGCGACCATCCGCTGGCCTCGCTCTTGGCGATCAGGCCATAGCCGGGCTTGGCCTCCGCCTCGGCACGATCGGTGGCGATGGTGACGCGGACGATGCCGGGGCCATAGGGCTCGACCGAGACCAGTGCGCCGTTGCGCTCGACGGTCGCCAGCGGATCGGCGGACAGGGCCATGGGGGCGGTGCCGGTCAGCAGGGCGGCGGCGATCAAGGCCCTGCGCCACCCGATGCCCAACGCCGTGGCGCGCGCGCTGCCCCGCATATCCATCCCCCAATAAGCAAATTCATTTGTGTGAACGCTACCCTATCGCTGCGTCTTCGCGTGGGGAAGGGGGAATGCGATCAGGCGCGAAACGGATCGCTGACCGTCGCGCGGCCGGGCCGGTCGTGCCGTCCCGCCAGCCGCAGCCGATAGCGCGGGTCGCTCGCGCGGGTCAGCGTCACATCGTACCAGCCCATGGCGTCGTCCAGCGACCAGCGATGGCGGCCGGGCTTGAGCGGGACGGGCGAGGGGGCGGTCTTGCCGGGCTCGAGCCGGACGATCGACAGGTCGGCCAGCGTCGGCGGCACGCGGAGGGTCAGGCCATTATCGTCGACCCGCGCCTCCACCAGCGGGCTGGCCGCGTTGCCGACGAAATGCCGGTGAAAGCCGTTGGGTCCCAGCACCCACAGGTCGTGACTGGTGGCGGCGTCGGAGGACCAGATATCCTCGACCGCGGTGCCGGCGGCCAGCGTGTAGCGGCGCGGCGCTTGGCCGAGCGCGTGACGATCATAGACATGGAACACCGCCCCCGCACCGTCCGCCCGGAAGCGCAGCCGGATGCCGTCGTCATCGGCGACCTGCCGCACATCCAGTCGATAGGGCAGGGGGCGGGCGCGGCGCAGGCCGGGTTCCTGCCACGGTGCGCCGGAGGTCGCAGGGGCCTGCGGGCTGACCTGTCCCTTGATCGCGGCGGCGCGGACGGCATCCTCGCGCGGGTCGGGCAGGGCGGGCGTCGCCGCATCGGTCGCAGCAAAGTCGAACGCGCCGGTCAGGTCGCCACAGATCGCGCGCCGCCAGGGGGAGATATTGGGCTCGTGAAAACCGAACCGCGTCTCCAGGAAGCGGATGACGCTGGTGTGGTCGAACACCTGCGAGTTGACCCAGCCGCCCCGGCTCCAGGGCGAGACGACATACATCGGCACGCGCGGACCCAGGCCATAGGGGCGGCCGCGATAGGCAGGTTTGTCGACATCGGCGTCGCCGGTCGAGGGCACGACATGATATTCGCCCGTCAGGTCGACGGTCGACCCGCCGAGCGGCTGGCCATCCTCGCCACGCGACGGCGGGGCGGGCGGCGGGGCATGGTCGAAAAAGCCATCATTCTCGTCGAACATCACGAACAGCGCGGTGCGCGCCCAGACCTTCGGGTCGGAGGTCAGCGCGTCGAGCAGCTCGGCGGTATAGGCCGCGCCCTGTGCCGGGCTGGAGGGATTGGGATGTTCCGATCCGGCGGCGGTGGCGATGACGTAGGACACTTGCGGCAGCCGCCCGGCGAGCACATCGGCCTTCAGCACGTCCAGCCCGCGCGTGGTCAGCGCCCGGTTCTTCAACGCCGGGTCGCCGCGTCCGTGATGTGCCTCTCGATAGGCGGCGAAACCGACCAGCGGATTGTCGGTGAAATTGTCCGCCATGTCCTGGTAAATGCGCCAGTCGATCCCGGCCGCCTGCATCCGCTCCGGGGTGGTGGTCCAGAGGTAAGGATCGGCCGCGCCGCCATTTTCGGCAAAGCTGTCATGCGAATTGCTGATCGCCGGGCCGCCCGCCTTGCCGGATGGGTCGTTGGTCCCGGTCCACAGGAACAGCCGGTTGGTGTTGGTCCCGGTCTGGATCGCGCAGTGATAGGCGTCGCAGATCGTGAAGGCCTCGGCCAGCGCGAACTGGAAGGGCAGGTCGGCACGGGCATAATGGCCCATCGCGCGCTGCTGCTTGGCCTCGGGCCAATGCGCCATGCGGCCTTCGTCCCAGGCGGCCTGGGCGTCGGGCCAGGTGTGCGGCGTGCCCTCCATCCGCATCAGCGCGAACTGCCTGTCGGTGTCGAGGTGGAAGGGGGAGATCAGGCGCGGGCCGCCCTCCGCCTTGCGGTCCAACTGCTGCCAGACGGTGCGCGGTTCTCTGCCGGGCGTGGCGGGGGCGAGCGGGATGGGGAAGCGGTCGCCAAAGCCGCGCACACCGCGCATCGTGCCGAAATAATGATCGAAGCCGCGATTTTCCTGCATCAGGATGACGACATGCTCGATGTCGCGGATGGTGCCGGTCCGCCGGTCGGGCGCGATCGCGGCGGCGCGCGCGATGGCGGGGGGCAGGGCGGCGGCGCCCGCCAGCGTGGCGCCGGCGGACAATAGGGAGCGGCGGGAGATAGTGACCATGTCCCGCCATGGCGGAGATCGTTGACGTTTCCGTGACGCCTAAAATCCTCCCCGGCACGGGGAGGGGGACCATGCGGAGCATGGTGGAGGGGGCGTGCCGCAAAACATGTCCTGTGTGGCGAGCCCCCCTCCGTCAGGGCTGCGCCCTGCCACCTCCCCGTGTCGGGGAGGATCGGTTCCGACTATACGCCGTCTATATGCGAAACCGGGCAATCGCCCTCGCATTGCTACGGCGCACGGGCCTAATTGCCCGGCCCTGGAGGTCGCCCATTTCGTCGCGGCGGCCTGTCCATAGGGGCATATATGAAGACCATCACCATTTGCGCCGCCACGGCGCTGTTCGTGCTTCCCGCCGCCGCATCGGCGCAGACCGCCGAGACCGCGCCGCCGCCGCCCGTCACGGTCAGCGGCTCGGCCGCGATCGTCTCCGACTATCGGCTGCGCGGCATTTCGCAGTCGGACGAGCATATGGCGGTGCAGGGCGGCATCACGCTGACCCATGAGAGCGGCGCCTATGTCGGCACCTGGGCGTCGAACCTCGCGGGGTGGGGCACGTTCGGCGGCGCGAACATGGAGCTGGACCTGATCGGCGGGTACAAGACCAGGATCACTGCAAACGGCACGCTGGACGTCGGCCTGACCTGGTACATGTATCCGGGCGGCGCGAACAAGACCGACTATGCCGAACCCTTCGCCAAGCTGTCGGGGACGACCGGCCCGGTCTCGCTGACCGCCGGTGTCGCCTATGCGCCCAAGCAGCAGGCGATCGGCAAATGGTATGATAACGGCGCCAGCGCGGCGGCGGGTGTCTATGACCATCCCGGCGCCAAGAGCGACAATCTGTATCTCTGGGGCGATGGCGCCGCTGCGATCCATGGCACGCCGATCACCGCCAAGGCGCATATCGGCCATAGCTGGGGCATGAACGGCCTCGGCCCCAACGCCACCGCCCCGACGCCGACCGGGGACTATTGGGACTGGGCGCTGGGCGCGGACACCAGCTGGCATAACCTGACTCTGGGGTTGGCTTGGGTCGACACCAGCATTTCCGACCGCGACGCCGCCTATCTGCGGCCGAGCTTCAGCAAGGGGCAGGACGGCACCGGCAATATCGCGGGCAGCACCTTCCTCGCCACCCTCACCGCTGCCTTCTGAGGAGCCGCACTATGGACGATCTGATCTGGTTGCTGGTCATGGCCGGGCTGGTGGCGGCGACGCTCGCCTATGCCCGCCTGTGCGACCACGCGTGAGGAGGGCCGAGCCATGACCCTCGACCTCTGGCTGGCGGCGCTGACCGCGCTTGGCCTTCTCGTCTATCTGGTGGCGGTGCTGATCCGCCCCGAACGCTTCTGAAGGAGGCGGCATCATGACGCTTCAAGGATGGGCCCTGATCCTGGGCTTCGTCGCGATCCTGCTCGCGCTGACCAAGCCGGTCGGCGCGTGGCTGTTCGCGCTCTATGAAGGGCGGCGCACGCCGCTCCACACCGTGCTCGGCCCCGTCGAGCGCGGCTTCTACGCGCTGTCGGGCATCGACCCGGAGGCGCAGCAGGGCTGGCGCCGCTATGCGCTGCACATGCTGATCTTCAACGTCGCGTTGATGGTCTTCACCTATGCGGTGCTGCGCCTGCAATTCTACTTGCCGGGCAATCCGCAGGGGCTGGCCGGGCTGACCTCGCATCTGGCGTTCAACACCGCGATCAGCTTCACCACCAACACCAACTGGCAAAGCTATGCGGGCGAGTCGACCATGTCGAACCTGTCCCAGATGCTCGGCCTGACCATCCACAATTTCCTGTCGGCGGCGACCGGCATCGCGCTGGCCTTTGCGCTGTTCCGCGGCTTTGCGGGGCGCGAGACGAAGAATCTCGGCAATTTCTGGGCCGATGTCACGCGCATCACCCTCTATCTGCTGCTGCCGGTCAGCATCGTCTATGCGGTCTTCCTGATCGCCAGCGGCGTGCCGCAGACCATGGCGGGCGTCGTCAATATCAACACGCTGGAGGGCGTGCGCCAGTCGATCCTGCTCGGACCCGTCGCCAGCCAGGAAGCGATCAAGATGCTCGGCACCAATGGTGGCGGCTTCTTCAACGCCAATAGCGCGCATCCGTTCGAGAACCCGACCGCGCTGGTCAACTTCGTCCAGATGCTGTCGATCTTCGTCATCGGCTTTGGCTTGACCTGGTGCTTCGGCAAGGCGGTCGGCAACACGCGGCAGGGCTGGGCGATCCTGGCCGCGATGATCCTGCTGTTCCTGGGCGGCGCAACCGTGGCCTATTGGGCGGAAGCGGCGGGCAACCCCGTGCTGCATCAGCTGGGCGTCGCGGGCGGCAATATGGAGGGCAAGGAGGTCCGCTTCGGCGTCGCCGCGTCCGCCCTGTTCGCGGCCGTCACCACGGCAGCGTCGTGCGGCGCGGTCAATGCGATGCATGACAGCTTTACCGCGCTCGGCGGCATGATCCCGCTGTTCAACATGCAGCTGGGCGAGGTCGTCATCGGCGGCGTCGGGGCTGGCATTTACGGCTTCCTGCTCTTCGCCATCCTGGCGGTGTTCGTCGCTGGCCTGATGGTCGGTCGCACGCCCGAATATGTCGGCAAGAAGATCGAGAGCCGCGAGGTCAAGCTCGCCGTCCTCGCCATCGCCGTCTTGCCGCTGTTCATCCTGGGGATGACCGCCTTGTCCTGCGTGACGCAAGCTGGGCTGGCCGGGCCGCTCAACAAGGGGCCGCATGGTTTCGGCGAGATCCTCTATGCCTTCACCAGCGCGGTGGCGAACAACGGTTCGGCCTTTGGTGGCCTGACCGCCGCGACCCCCTGGTATGACGGTCTGCTGGGCGTCGCCATGTGGGTGGGCCGCTTCTTCATCATCGTACCGATGCTCGCCATTGCGGGCAGCTTGGCGGCGAAGAAGCATGTCCCCGCCTCTGCGGGCTCCTTCCCGACCACGGGTGTGCTTTGGATCGGTCTGCTGGTCGGCATCGTGCTGGTGCTGGGCGGCCTGACCTTCCTGCCGAGCCTCGCCCTTGGTCCCATCGCTGATCATCTCGCGATGATCCGCGGTCAACTCTTCTGATCGGGAGCGCCTGTCATGGCCCATTCCCCCACCAAGAGCCTGTTCACCGCCGAGCTGGTGCTCCCGGCGATCAAGGCGTCGTTCGTCAAACTCAATCCGCGCGAGCTTATCCGCAACCCGGTGATGTTCGTGACCGCGGTGGTCGCCGCCCTCCTGACCGTCCTGCTCGTCGTCGGGCATGACGGGCTGACCACCGGTTTCAAGCTGCAACTGGTCGTCTGGCTATGGCTGACCGTATTGTTCGGCACCTTTGCCGAAGCCTTGGCGGAAGGGCGCGGCAAGGCGCAGGCCGCGTCCCTGCGCGCCGCCAAGGCCGAGCTGACCGCCAAGCGGCTGACGAGCGCTGGCCAGGAGTGGGAGAATGTCCCCGCCAGCGCGCTCAAGATCGGCGATGTGGTGCTGGTCGAGACCGGCGACCTGATCCCCTCGGACGGCGAAGTCGTCGCGGGCGTGGCCAGCGTCAACGAAGCCGCGATCACCGGCGAGAGCGCGCCGGTCATCCGCGAGGCGGGCGGCGACCGTTCGGCGGTGACGGCGGGCACGCGGGTCATCTCGGATGAGATTCGCATCAAGGTGACGGTCAATCCGGGCCAGGGCTTCCTCGACCGCATGATCGCGCTGGTCGAGGGCGCCGAGCGGCAGAAGACCCCGAACGAGGTGGCGCTGACCATATTGCTCGTCGGGCTGACCATCATCTTCCTGATCGCGGTCGGCACCATTCCGGGCTTCGCGTCCTTCGCGGGCGGCAGCATCCCGGTGGCGATCCTGGCGGCGTTGCTCATCACCCTGATCCCGACGACCATCGCGGCCTTGCTGTCGGCGATCGGCATCGCGGGCATGGACCGGCTGGTCCGCTTCAACGTGCTCGCCAAGTCGGGCCGCGCGGTCGAGGCGGCGGGCGACGTCGATGTCCTGCTGCTCGACAAGACCGGCACCATCACCATCGGTGATCGTCAGGCAAGCGAGTTCCGCGCCGTCGGTGGGGCGGACGCCGATACGCTGGCCGACGCCGCGCTGATGGCAAGCCTCGCGGACGAGACGCCCGAGGGCCGTTCGATCGTCGTGCTGGCGCGCGACCAGTTCGGGGTTGCGATCCCCGGCCTGCCTGCGAACGCGGAGATCATCCCCTTTACCGCGCAGACCCGTATCTCGGGCGTGCGGATCGGCGATCGCCTGATCCAGAAGGGCGCGGTGGACTCGATCCTGCGCGCGCATCCCGGCTTGGGCGAGACGGCGGCGGCGACCCAGTTGCGCCGGATCACCGACGAGATCGCCCGCGCCGGTGGCACGCCGCTGGCGGTGGCGGAAAATGGTCGTCTGCTCGGAGCCATCTTTCTGAAGGACGTGGTCAAGGCGGGCATCCGCGAGCGTTTCGGCGAGCTGCGCCGCATGGGCATCCGCACGGTGATGATCACCGGCGACAATCCCCTGACCGCCGCCGCCATCGCCGCCGAGGCGGGCGTGGACGACTTCCTCGCCCAGGCGACGCCGGAGGACAAGTTGGCGTTGATCCGCCAGGAACAGCAGGGCGGAAAGCTGGTCGCGATGTGCGGCGACGGCACCAACGATGCGCCCGCGCTGGCGCAGGCGGATGTCGGCGTCGCGATGAACACCGGCACCCAGGCCGCGCGCGAAGCGGGCAACATGGTCGATCTCGACAGCGATCCGACCAAGCTGATCGAGGTCGTCGGCCTCGGCAAGCAGTTGCTGATGACGCGCGGCGCGCTGACGACCTTTTCGGTCGCCAATGACGTGGCGAAATATTTCGCGATCATCCCGGCGATGTTCGTGGCGCTCTACCCCGGCCTCGGCGTGCTCAACGTCATGGGCCTGGCGACGCCGCAGTCTGCGATCCTGTCGGCGATCATCTTCAACGCGCTCATCATCCCGCTGCTCGTGCCGCTGGCGCTGAAGGGCGTGACATACAAGCCGATGGGGGCAGGGCCGCTGCTCGCGCGCAATCTCGCCATCTATGGTCTGGGCGGCCTGATCGCGCCGTTCGTCGGCATCAAGATCATCGACCTTGTGGTCGGTGGCCTCGGCCTCGCATAAGGAAGCTCTATCATGGGTAAGGATTTCACCTCCGCCTTGCGGCCCGCGATCGTGATAACGATCCTGTTCGCCGCGCTTCTGGGCATCGCCTATCCGCTGGCGATGACCGGGATCGGGCAGGCCCTCTTCCCGCATCAGGCGAATGGCAGCCTGGTCGAAGTCGGTGGCCGGGTGATCGGCTCCGAGGTCGTCGGCCAGGCGTTCGTCAGCGACCGCTATTTCCAGACGCGCCCCTCGGCGGCGGGCAAGGGCTATGACGGGCTCGCCTCGTCGGGCTCGAATCTGGGGCCGACTTCGCAGGCGCTCGCCGACCGGGTGAAGGCGGACGTCGCCAAGCGCCGTGCCGAGGGCGTGATGGGCGACATGCCCGCCGACCTCGTCACCACCAGCGGTTCGGGCCTCGACCCCGATCTGTCGCCCGAAGCCGCACTGGCGCAGGCCGCCCGCATCGCCCGCGTCCGTAACCTGCCCGTCAAGCAGGTCCGCGCGCTGGTCGTCGCCAAGACCGAGGAGTCCGTTCTGGGTGACCCGCACGTCAACGTCCTCGCCCTCAACCGCGCGCTGGACGCCCTGACCAAGCGATGACGGCAGGCGAGCCGCGCCCCGACCCCGACGCCCTGCTGCGCGCCGCCGAGCGCGAGGGGCGCGGCCGCCTGAAAATCTTCCTCGGAGCGGCACCCGGCGTCGGCAAGACGTTCGAGATGCTGTCCGAAGGGGCCGCGCGCCGCCGTGATGGTGTCGATGTCGTCGTCGCGGTGGTCGAGACGCACGGCCGGGTCGAGACCGAGGCACTGGTGCGCGGCCAGGAGGTCATGCCCCGCCGCGCCGTGCCCTATGAGGGGCGGACGCTGCACGAGATGGACATCGATGCGGTTCTCGCCCGCGCGCCGCGCCTCGCCCTAGTCGACGAACTGGCGCACACCAATGCGCCGGGCAGCCGCCACCCCAAGCGCTATCAGGATGTCGAGGAGCTGCTGGCGGCGGGGATCGACGTCTATTCCACCGTCAACATCCAGCACGTCGAGAGCTTGAACGATGTCGTCGCCAGCTTCACCCGCGTCCGGGTGCGCGAGACGGTGCCCGACCGCATCCTGGAGGCCGCCGAGATCGAGGTGGTCGACATACCCCCCGACGAGCTGATCGAGCGATTGAAGGCGGGCAAGGTTTATCTGCCGCAGGAAGCGACGCGGGCGCTGTCGCATTTCTTTTCCAAGTCCAACCTGTCGGCCTTGCGTGAACTGGCGCTCCGGCGGGCGGCACAGGCGGTCGATGCGCAGATGCTCGACCATGTCCGATCGCTGGGCGTCGGCGGGCAGTGGGCGGCGGGCGAGCGGCTGGTGGTTGCGGTCAGCGAACTGCCCGGTGCCGACGAACTGGTCCGCGCCGCCAAGCGCGCCGCCGATGCGCTCCGCGCACCCTGGACGGCGCTGTTTATCGACACGCCGCGTACCGCGACCTTGGGAGAGGCGCAGCATCGGCGGCTGGCCGCCACCATGACGCTGGCGACGCAGCTTGGCGCAGCGGTGGCGACGGTCCCCGCACCCAGCGTGGTCGAGGGGATTCAGGCCTTCCTTACCGATGCGCGCGCCACCCAGTTGGTCGTAGGCAAGGCCAAGCGGTCGCGCTGGTTCGAGCTGCGGCATGGTTCGGTGGTCGACCAGTTGGTTCGCGAGACGCCGGGTGTCACCGTCCATGTCCTGCCGGTCGGCGAAGCACCGGTCGAACGCGAGCGAACCCGGCGGCGTGGGCAATGGGGCTCGCCCATCGGCTATGGGCTGACGCTGGCCGGGGTGGCGGTGGTGACGGCGCTGGCGAGTGCGCTGTTCCATATCCTCAATCTCGGCAATGTTGCGCTTCTCTACCTGCTGCCGGTCATGGCGGCGGCGAGCCTCTATGGCCTGCGCACGGGCCTGTTCGCCGGGCTTGCTTCGAGCCTGGCCTATAACTTCTTCTTCCTGCCCCCGGTCGGCACGCTGAGCGTTAGCAACCCCGAGAATGTCATCTCGATCTTCGTTCTGCTGGGCGTCGCCGTCGCGACCAGCCAGCTGACCTCGCGGGTCCGCGCGCAGGCCGATCTGGCGGCGGCGAGCGCGCGCGACAATGCGACTTTGGCCGGGTTCCTGCACCGGTTGAGCGGCCTCAACGATCCGGCCGAGGCGGCGCGGGTGATCTGCGAGGATATCGCGCTTCTGTTCGAGGTACAGGCGGTGCTGCTCATCCCGTCGCCCGCAGGCCTGGCGGTGCAGGCCGCGACCAAGGCCGATTATCGGCTGGAGACGATGGAAATGGCCGCCGCCCATTGGGCTTTCGACACGGGCACGCCGGCGGGCAAGGGATCGGCGACGCTGGCGGCGTCCGAATGGTTGTTCCAGCCGCTCAAGGCCGGAAACCGCACGCTCGCCGTCCTGGGCCTCGCCAAGGAGGCGGGCGGCGAGCCGGTGCGCGCCGATCGCCTGCCGCTGCTGACCGGATTGATCGACCAGGCGGCGCTGGTGTTGGAGCGATTGCGGCTGGAGGCGGAGGTGCGCGATGTCGATGCGGTGCGCACGCGCGACCGGTTGCGCGCGGCGCTTCTGTCCTCGGTCAGCCACGATTTGCGCACGCCGCTGACCGCCGTGATGGCCGCCGCCGCGCAACTGCGGCAGGGCACGACGCCCGACCTGATCGCGACCATTGAGGGAGAGGCGGCGCGGCTCAACCGCTTCGTCGCCAATCTGCTCGACATGGCGCGGGTCGAGGCGGGCGCGCTGAAGCTCAAGATCGAGGCGATTGACCTGAGCGACGCGGTGACGGGCGCGGCACATGACGCGCGCCGCGCGCTGGAGGGCCATGCGGTGCGGCTGGACGTGCCGCCCGATCTGCCGATGGTCCGCGCCGATCCGCAATTGCTGCATCACTGTCTGCTCAACCTGCTCGACAATGCCGGGCGGTACGGCGATCCGGGGACCGAGATCGTGATCGAGGGGCGGCATCGCCATGGCAGTTTGCGCCTTTCGGTACTCGATCACGGTCCCGGCCTGCCGCCAGGGCGCGAGGCGGAGGTGTTCGAGACCTTTCGACGGCTGGAGGGATCGGACCGTGTGGCGGGCGGTACGGGCCTTGGCCTCGCCATCGTCAAGGCCTTTGCGGAAGCCATGGGCCTCAGCGTAGAGGCGGGTAATCGCGAGGATGGCGAGGGGGCGGCCTTTGCCCTGTGCTTTCCCCGCGACCTGATCATGCGCGACGGCGCGCCGGAGGGAATGGCCTGATGCCCGCGACGATCTTGGTGGTGGATGACGAAGTCGCGATCCGCCGCCTGCTGCGCAACACGCTGGAACAGGCGGGGCACCGGGTGATCGAGGCGCGCGACGGGCGCGACGCGCTGGCCCATGCGGCGGCGGAGCATCCCGATGCGGTGCTGCTCGACCTGGGCCTGCCCGACCGCGACGGGCTGAGCCTGATCCCGCTGCTGCGCGGGCCTGCGCGGGTGGTGCTCGTCGTCTCGGCACGCGACGCGACCGAAGAAAAGGTCGCCGCGCTCGACCTGGGCGCGGACGATTATGTGACCAAGCCGTTCGACAGCGAGGAACTGCTGGCGCGATTGCGGGTGGCTTTGCGACATCGTCGGGCGGCCGAGGCAGCGCCGAGCGTGGTGCGGACCGGCGATCTGGCGATCGACCTCGACCGGCGCGTCGTGACTCGCGGGGGCGAGGAGCAGCATCTGACCCGCAAGGAGTATGACGTGCTGGCGGTGCTCGCCCGCCATCCCGGCCGGGTGGTGACGCATGACAAGATCATCGACGCCGCCTGGGGCGGGGACGAGGACCCGCGTATCGACTATCTGCGCATCGTGGTACGCAATTTGCGCCAGAAGCTGGAGGCGCCGCAGCCGGTCGGCAGCATCATCGCGAACGAACTGGGCGTGGGGTATCGGTTGCGGGTGGAGGGTTAGGCTTTTGTCATTCCTCCCCTGCAAGGGGAGGGGGACCAGCGAAGCTGGTGGAGGGGTGTCCCGCTATCGAGAGCGCGACACCCCTCCGTCATCGCTATGCGATGCCACCTCCCCTTGCAGGGGAGGAATTCTCATAAGCCCGCCTTCTCGCCCGTCCTCAGCGTCAGCACCTCCACCCCGGTCCGCGTCACCGCGACCGTGTGCTCGAACTGCGCAGACAGCTTTCCGTCATCCGTCACCACCGTCCAGCCATCGTCCGAGGTCGACACCTTGCGCGTGCCCTGGTTGATCATCGGCTCGATGGTGAAGGTCATGCCCTCGCGTAAAGGAGCGCCGGTTCCCGGCCGTCCGAAATGCAGCACGTCGGGCGCCTCATGCATCTCGCGCCCGATGCCGTGGCCGCAATAATCGCGCACCACCGAATAGCCATTGGCCTTGGCGTGCTTCTCGATCGCCGCGCCCACATCGCCCAGCCTTGCGCCGGGGCGGACCTGGCGGATGCCCTTCCACATCGCCTCCTGCGTCACGCGGACCAGCCGCCGCGCACCGGGCGATACCTCGCCGACCATATAGGTCTTGCTGGAGTCGGCGATGAAGCCGTTCTTTTCCAGCGTGATGTCGAGATTGACGATGTCGCCGTCGCGGATCACGTCGTCGGCGCTCGGCACGCCGTGGCAAACGACCTGGTTGATCGAGCTGTTGAGCACATAGGCAAAGCCATATTGCCCCTTGCTCGCGGGCCGTGCCGACAGGTCGTGGGTGATATAGCGCTCGACCAGGTCGTTGATTGCCAGCGTCGACAGGCCGGCCAGCGCCACCCCGTCGAGCATCTCGAACACCTGCGCCAGCAAGCGCCCGGAGACGCGCATCAGCGCCAGTTCCTCAGGGGTCTTCATCATGTCAGGCGACCAAGGGTTGCGGCGTGGCCAGGTCGGCGGCGGCCATCTGCGCCTTGACGATGTCGTGAAAGGTCAGGGTCGGATTGGCCTCGGCCAACATGCCCATCTTCATCCAGAATTCGGCCTGCGCGTTGATCGAGCGGCACATGACCGTGCTGGCGCGGCGGATCTCTTCGTGCAGCTGGTCGTCGATTTTTACTATACCCATATATGAAGCGTATATGGTCCGTATATCGAAGGCGCAAGCCGGATCAGGCGGTCGGCCGGGTCAGCACGAACGCCGCGCATCCCGCCATAACGATCGCGACGAGCATCGCGAGCGGCCAATGCGGCCTGGCGCCCAGCAGGAACAGGCCATAGCCCAGCGTCATGCCGCCACACGCCATCGCCTTGCCTCGCCGCCCGATCGCGCTATGCTGGCGCCAGGCCCGCAAGGTCGGGCCGAAGCGCGGATGGTCGAGCAGCCATGCCTCCAGCCGGGGCGAGGACCGCGCGAAACAGCCCGCCGCCAGGATCAGGAAGATCGTCGTCGGCATCAGCGGCAGGATCGCCCCGATCACGCCGAGCGCGACGAACAGGAATCCCAGGGCAAGCCAGCCGAGCCGTATCATGCGTGATGCGTAGCGGGGTGTGAGGGTAGGGGGAAGGTTGTTCTAGGCACGCCCCCTCCCACAGGCGGGAGGGGGATGGGGGGCATCCACGAGCGACGTCGCTTGGGGCCTTTCCCTCCCCCGGCCCCTCCCGCCTGCGGGAGGGGAGCTTTGCGCGGCGCGTGGCCAACAAATGCTCTTCTTACTCCCCTCCCGCAGGCGGGAGGGGTTGGGGGAGGGC
>Ga0209816_1000142_pt1 | contig 58404 bp, 63 predicted proteins | sample CoawatmetaG01DNA_FD_187509 | JGI IMG/M metagenome (GOLD analysis project Ga0209816, IMG submission 187509) | Marine microbial communities from the West Antarctic Peninsula - Coastal water metaG017-DNA (SPAdes) (version 2) | ecosystem: Environmental > Aquatic > Marine > Coastal ...
GGTACAGTACCGAAATGCCCTACAGGAGTAGGAGGAGTAGTCTTGTGGTTATGAGTTTGGGGTATTCGTAGTACCCTAGCGCAATCGGAGGTGACTGAGTTATCACATTTGAAGGCGTGCTCTTTGCATAACTTCTTCAGGCGTGTGGCTACCGGCTTCCAATCATCGGGACATACTGTATCAGTGAGATTCCAGTATACGTGAACGCCTCTACCAGAGTTGACTAGTAGTGGGCGGGGTAGTCTTACAGTCTTACAGAACTTAGCGAGCGCTTTTACCGCCTCTGTTTGTGTGTCGTAATCTTTACCTTCCCCACAGTCTATGTCGAGGAAGAAGGATTTAAGTTGTTTCCCATTGGTCGCTTTGCGGGATTTATTATCTTTAAACGTACATAGTGCAAAGTACGCATCGTATCCTTTTGCGTCATACTCGTTCGCTGCGTCAAGTAGCTCCCCAGTAGAATTGAAGAACATCTGTGGGTGGTGCCCAGTGCCCAAGTTATTCGCAAATAAACAATAGTAGCCATCGTTCCCCAACGCGCTATCTAAAAATGCTTTTGTATCCATAACGATTTCCTAATTCCGAGAGTCACCACAGCAGGGGCACCGAAGTGCCCTTTTCAGGTAATCAGCCCTAGCTGTGGGATTAGTTCTTAATTGGGACTAGTTACTAGTCGTCCCACTCATCGACGATTGATGCAAGATCAGCATCATCTTTTGGTGCGGGAGCCGATTTCTTTACTACCTTCTTAGGCTCAGATACTACCTTTGGTTCGTCCTCAAAGATGTCATCAGTAACTGCTTCTGCGGCAGCTTTAGGAACATCTTGCACTGCGAATGGATTATCGTCAACCTCTAATTCAAATCCATCAACAACATCGAACGGTGAAGCCGCAGATTGTGGCTCTTGATACTTGGTAACCTGTACTGCTTTAAGGCGTAGTGATACACCATTGTCACGCATGTTATAAGGTACAAACACAACTGCGATGTTACCAATACTGCCAGTAGTGAGACGGAAGTCTTCAGGTAGTTCCTTACTCTTAGCATCGAACTGCTTAGGTTTGGCGGTAGCATCTTTACCATACGCGCCCTTGAGTACAGCTTTACCTACGTACTTGCCATCATCATCCTGCTCGAATGGCATAGCTAACTTCTCAGGCCAAGACTTCTCTCTCTTTTCCGCGTAGGCAGTTGCCATAGCTTTGTACAAGGACTTGGCTTGGTCTTTGTCCATACGGAACTTAGTCTCATACCTAGCACCATCTTCAAACACATCACATGGGATGCTCTTGTTCTCAGCGTTGTCAAAACGGTAGCACTGGTTAATACGGGGGTAAAGAATTTCTACTGCGTTTACAAAATGTGTCATAACTATTTTCCTATAATTTAAGTTGCGTCTATATCAAAGCCATCTACCACACCGAACAGAGATGTTGTCTCAGGAGGTTTGTATGGGTCTTGGCGTATAGCCATCGTCGCGTCTTCCCCGACTGATACCCTGTCTACCTGATCCAACTCACTTTCTCGGAGCGGACGTACAGCTTTAAAATAAAGTTTGGGTACTACACTTTCTTTATCTACATACATTTGAGTGACCACCCCAGTAGCGTCTGAACCGCGTGAGGATAAAAATTTCACGTACTCTTGCAGGGGCATGTTGCCATTACTCCCTCTACCATATATAGAAGTAGCGGGTAACTGTAGTCTATAAACTACACTTGGGTCTTCGGCACGCACTACAGCAAGTCGCTGTGCAAACCTACAAGCCCTACCCCCAAAGGAACCTGAACCTCTAACATTCTGAGGACAGTCCATACATCTAGCGGATTGCTTCTGTTCTTGTGGTACATCCGTTGCGGGTAACTGCGTATCCGGCGACCAACATATCGGAGCCTTTATTACGTTCGGGTCATACGTGCCAAAGTACGAACGTGATATAGGGGCGGCATTCACAACAATCAGTTCCATAGAGTCTTCCGCCTGTGATGCTACAGTGCCATCTATGGTTCTAATCTCTCCCCCACGGATACTGATTCGGCGATCCATTACACTTTGTCCGTATATTCTACCCACAAATCTTCGGTGATCTCTGGTACCTCGAGGTTTGAATCTTTCTTATTAAGTATCGCATCGACTACTGCACTTAACTTAAACCGATATGTATTACCAAAGTGTGCGTAGGTGTTCTCCGGTATATCACCTTTACGAACCCAAGCACGTACAGTTGCTATTGATACTTGAAAATGTTTCGCCACATCTTCTGTTGTCGAGAATTGTTCCATTACTTTTTCCTCACTGCTATTGCGTATTCTGAATCTACGTTTAGACCTTTAGGTACTAGGTCAGGGTTTTCCTCCAAGTACTGCTTTACACTGGCTTGGTTAAGACGCTTATCGAAGAACTCAGGTATCTCGTTCTCTAATACAAACTTGTACATAGATTCCCAATCGCTCGTCCAGTACCTAGTCTTAACTGACCTGTAAAACAATCCCGCAGGGGTTTTAACACTATCTAGCCCATGCTCAGCACAGTAATCTAGTAGTGCGCGTTTTACTTTCTCCATTTGGGCGACAAGCACCTTGTCCTTTTCCTTAAACTCTGCGGACATCTTCGACCGTTTATCTCTTATCTTTATATAGGTCTCCGTCAGCTTACCCGCATTAACTACATCGCTCATAATTAACCTCTACTTAGTGACAGGAGGGACACTCTATTCCCATATAACACCTTAGTCAAGTATTTCTTTATAAAGGTCGATCATCTTTGTATGTACGTCAATTCTATTGTCAAGTAACGCATATACGCGTTTCTCTGCGTGGCTCCCAATTAGCTGGACGATGGTACACTTTTGGTCTTGCCCTGATCTATGTACACGTGCGTTGGCTTGGGCGTAGGTTTCTAGTGAGCTTGTTGGCCCCCACCACACTACTGTATTCGCCGCAGTTAGGGTCACACCATGCGCTGCTGACTGAGGCTGAATGACTAGCACCTGAGGGTCATCGTTCTCTTGGAACCGTTTAAATATCTCAGTCCGCTTTGATGCAGGTACGTCACCCCGTATCACCTCGGTACTTATCTTATCTTTGCGTAGCTTCTCAGTTAGCATGTCGATAGTGTGCTTGAAGGGTACGAACACGAGTACCTTCTTACTAGATTCGGCGATCACCTCTTGTAGCACCTTGTATCTGTGCTTGATGTCGAACTCTACGGAATCCCCATCATCGGTGTACACTGCCCCCGCAGATATTTGTAGTAGCTTGTTCATATTAACTGCCGCATTGGCCGCTGTGATCTGCTCACCTGCCGCCTGCATGACCATCTTGTTCTTCAACTCTTTGTAGTACTTCTTTTGCTGCCTAGTAAGTTCCACCTCACGCCGTACATATATCATGGGGGGTAAGTCTAAACATTCTTCCTTTGTGAAACGTATTGCGGGTTGTAGTACTCTATGTACTGTATCCGTCGCGGTGTCCTTGGGTACCCATTTAAAGTTAGTAACCTTCTGCATAACTTGGTCGCGGAACGAACCCAAAAACCTCGGTACCTTGTTAGGGTTTACCAGCTTGGCTAGGCCATACGCATCGACGGGACTTTGTGCGGCGGGTGTACCTGTCATCATCCATAGCCACGTATTAGGCTTGACTAGTTTGTTGAGTACCTTCCATCGCTTGGTCTGAGGATTCTTGTAGTGAGTAGCCTCGTCAATGATGATTAGGTCAAACCCACCCTCCGCCACAGCCTCTTGCACTATCTCTACGCCATCGTAATTTATTATGACGAACTGCGCATCGCCCTCGATTATCTTTCGGCGCTTGTCTTTTGTCCCATACGCTACGTCAACCGGTCGGTGCATAGCAAAGGTGAAGAGGTCGTTGCGCCACGCTGCATCCATAATAGATAGTGGGCATATAACCAACACTCTGTTGATGATGCCTTTGTTGAGTAGGTAGTCCGCCGCCCATATAGCACTGGCTGTCTTACCCGTACCCTGCTCGTTAAAACAGAATGACTTTTGGTTCATAGTAAAGAACGCCGCCGTATCCTTTTGGTGATCGAAGGGGTCGTACTTACCTGTCCACTCGTACTCCCGAAGTATGGGAGATGGAGCTTTGATGTTCAGATTCCTAAGTACCCGAGCTTCTTCCATACCCCAACTCACAAGCACTCGGTTGTCAGACAGCTCTTTACTCTTAGGTATAACTGCTGTTACGTGCTTAGGGTTGCGTAGTCTTAACAGCAACGCTTTGTTATCAATGATCTTCATTTACTCGCTCCGACACGAAATAGCACGAAGTGGGTGTCCACAACGCGCTTTGAATTTAGTGGCCCCATTCGCTCCGGCGGGGCTAGTTCCGATGATATGCAAGGTATTAACCAAACCTTATGTGAGCTAGTGCGATTTTTACGGTTGGTGTTACCACCAGTCCCAGAGGATACAAAGACATACCGCTTTGTTTAATGACGCATCCCACTAAGCGTCCACTACACATCGACCTACACTTATTTCTTACTGTGTCCGTTACGTGCTCGGTTCTTGCTAGAACACTCTACCTTGTAGCCATCTTTGTTACTGCCACCTTCACTTAGTAGTTTATTGTGGCTTATATCTTTACCCTTGCGCTTCGCGTACCCATTCTTCTTATCGAACGCACGCCTCGCACGTTGTCTTTCCATACGTGCTTCGTGCGCCGCACTACCTTTGGGGGCATTGACCTGCTTTTTGCGATCCGCTTTGTTCTTATAGGGCATTAGTTTCTACCGTTATGTACACATTCAGTTACGATGCAGTGGTTACGGCACAACCCGCTCTGGTGGGCGTTCCAAACATCTGCTTCAAAGGCTTTCTCCATGCGCTTGTAGTCACCTAACCACTTAGCCCATAGCTTTGGAGAATCTTCTTTCTTATATTCGTCTTTGATTAGTTCTTCACATACTACGAATAACAGGCCGCCCTTAACTGTTTCTACTTCAGGGAAGTGTTTAAAGGTAGCTAATGCCATCAATTCTAGCTGACCTTTGTCTGCATAGCGAGTGTTTTTGCTCGTCTTATAATCAATAACGTACGCAGTCTTCTCTTCTTTGTTCAGGATAACCAAGTCAGCGATGCCCCTGTACCACACGTTGTCAGCCTTGAACCCGCACGCCTCTAGGTCTTCGGTAAGTCCCATTTCATATTCACATAGGAACTCCCCCTCAAACTTCATCAGGCTGTCAAGCACAGGCTTAACGTACGCATACTTCTGTGGCATAGGTGTACCATCACGTATATATTCTTCAGCGGCCAAGTGTACGGCAGTACCGTACAACATAGCGGTAGTCTCCGGCTCTCGGTAATCTTTAGATACCTTCAGATGGTAGAACTTCTTAGGGCATTGCTCAAAAGATTTGATCCTTGAGAACGACCATGGGGATGCCTTGCTCATACAATTTCTCCGTTGTTAATTTGCTCCATCTTCTCCTTGCAGAGTTCCAGTTGTTCCATCACTGCCAGTAACTCATCATAGTCCATGGCTATACCCGAATACGCTTGGTCTTCACCCTGCTCACCCTCTACGCCCTGCTCTACTATGGTAATTATTGTTCCGTCATGTGACGCTACCAACACCTTGGTGTACCCTTGAACCCCATCATAAGTCCCCTCCGCCAACTCACGCTCAGTTTGCTTGAAGTCTTCCATTGATATAACTTTGTCTTTGCTCATCCTGCTTCTCCGTATGATTTACCAGTACCAGACTCACACGCAATGGGTAGCCCATCAGCCCATGCGGGGGTCGTATTCATACACGCTTCAATGTACTCACGTGCCTCAACTTCTACACTTATCTCTACACAACATACCACGGAATCGTGTACCGTCAGGGCAATCTTATGCTTCCTAGCGATAGCTAACATCTGCTCACCCATAATACATCTGGCGATAGCTTGGCATATATTCTCCACCACCTTACCACCGTAGATACGTGTGCGCCCACGCCTAGTCATGTAGCTAAACTCTGGCCCACGTTCGCCTTGCTCAAACTGTAGGTCTGCGTACTTCATCCATAGTCCTGATGGTAGGCGTATACCTGCCGTACCGTTGCGAGCCTTGCACTCAACAATACCGTTGGCACCGAACGTAAAGTTATCTCCACGTGACATGGCTACTAGCATGTGTTGCGCCGTCCGCCATAGCTGTGCGATCTTCCAGTTAGACTCTCGGTAGATTTGTACTACCCTTTTAGCCTCGGCGGGTGCCATAGTGGTGCCAAAGGTCTTCAACTGTTCGGCGAACCGTACTGCGCCCATGCCGTACCCTGCACCTAGGATGGTAGTCTTGCCCACGAATCTTTGCTCGGCAGTGACCTCACTCTCAGGTATGTCATAGATACGTGCTGCCATCTTTATATACACGTCCTCCTTGTTGAGAAACGCTTGTACTAGGTCGTCCTGCCCTGCCAACCATGCGAGTACACGTGCTTCGATCTGAGACGAGTCACAGTCAATCAACACGTACCCCTCCGGTGCGACGATACTCTTCTTCAACACCTTACCATTCACACCACGACTCGGTAGGTTTTGGATGTTTATCTTGTCATCCCCACCCCATCTACCAGTGTGCGCGGCGTAGTACCTAACAGGAACCGGAAGAAGTCCACGCTTAGCAATACCTATAAACCTCTCTGTACGTGATTCCTCAAGAGAACTTTTAACTCCTAGCCGAGACTCTACTAGTGCTACTACCGCAGGGTTCTCGTGGTCTAGTAGTTCCTTGAACGCTTCATCAGACTTAGCAAACGCGTGTGTCTCCTTGCCTGTAGTCAGGCTAATCTTCTTCGGAGGTGTAACGCCTTGTGCTTCTAGCAACTTAGCGAACTTAGGGTTACTCATAAGGTCTGTCTTGGTAACACCAGAGGATTCTATTAGGTCTAGCTTTCTCTGCTTCACGTTCACCAGATGTGTTTCCAGTAGTGGTAGGTCTAACTCCAACACTGGTTCAATAAACATACGTAGGGTCATGTCTACGATGCGCATCTCTTTCTTCGGGAAGTTCTTACCCATGAGGGCAAATAACTTATATGTTAGTTCCACATCGTTGATGCAGTAATCGCCATAGCTGTCTAGCTGTTCCTCAGAGAAGTCTAATCTTCTAAGTCCCATTGCGTCGAGCACTTCTGTCCCTTTCTCGCCGATACGGTATCGTTCAGCCAACACCGCAAGACTGCCACCCACTTCAACACCGTGCAAAGCACGAGCGATGCACAAAGTATCAGCCCAGATACGAGGACGGATATTGAAAAGCCAACCGAGTATAGCGCCGTCAAACATAGTATTGTGAGCCAGTACCATGCTGTTCTTCCAATCAAACGTATGTAAGTAGTCATGTAACTCCTCATGTGTGCCCGATGCCCACTCTGTATCCCCATTGTTTACCTTGATACCTACACCCACTATCTCAAAGCGAGGGTCGCGGATGTAGTTCTCCAAAGTAATCTTACGTAGCGAGAAGTCTTTGTCGTAGAACGTCTCGAAATCTAACGTAATAAGATCCATCACTCCTCCTTTTCTTTAACGAATACCCCGTTAATCATCTTGCCCTTACGATCTTTAATGTCATTGTAAGCATGGTACATACATTCCCATAGGGTCAGCTTGTTGCGATGCGCTATGTTTACTAGCACTACCATGATGTCACCAATGTCATCAACCACTGGTTGGCTGTGTTCAATGTTACCACGCAACTCATCTACTTCTTCTAACAACTTCTCGAACTGAGCGCCATCTGTTGAGCCTTCGATCAGGTTGCGATCTTTATGCCACTGCAATATCTTATCTTCTATATCATTACTCATTACAGCTCCTCCACAGCATCTAGCAACTTGTCCAAGTACCACCGTGCTTTACGCAAGTCCTGTATCTCGTTGCCCTTATGCTCATACCTCCAAACGTATTTCTGTACGTTACCCTTCAGGTAGCCCTTGTATGATACAGGAGACATGGATTCTCTTATCGCTTCTATACACTCAACGCTTCCGGTATTGTAGTGATTAGGGTTGTTGACCATATCTTCCACAGGGCTATCGCCACCATCGACCGAGGGGTATTCTAAATAATCTTTCTGCATATCTTCCGCAGGTCTATGAAAGAAGTCTTCATACTTATCTACGATTGAAGGGTGCTTCTTACGTAGCGCGTCCCACTGTTCGGGGGTTGCCGTATTTATATTAATGCTCATAGTTGTTCCTCTATAGGTTTGTTACCCACTGCGTGATACCACGTGCGCGTTCAGATCGCATGTAGTCAAGCATGTAGGTGTTTGGTTTTTCATCGGTGTCGAACTCGATGTCTTGTAGCCGAGCTTGTTCCTTGCGGATAGTAACCTCGATGGGTTCAAGCTCTACTTCCATTACAGGCTTTGATGGTATAAGGAACCCCATCAGAACAACTCCATTTGGTCGGGGTGTGCATACCTACCAGTGAGAATCTGTGATACATACTTTACATTCTTCTCATTGATTACCAAAGATATACCACCACTGTTTGCTATCTCTTTGAGATTCATCTCCTGTAAAGCTGTTGGTGTGTTCTTACCCGCCTTACATTCGATACCAAAGAAGTTACCGTTGTAGCACCCAACCACGTCAGGTACGCCAGACTTACCATAACCGCCAGTGGCGGGGAAAAAGTAGTATGCGTCAAGAGCCTTTAGTTGCTTCACCACTTCCTTTTTTACTTTTGCTTCCGGTGTCATCGCCATGCTTGTCATCCTCTGTGATACCAGTGACCTGCTTCTTACCGAAGATACGGTCGAAGTTATCGTCGAACTTCTTTTTATTGGTGGGCCGAGGAACGTCCCCCTTCCCACCGTGTGTTTGTCCCCACTTCATTAGTTACACCTCGTTGTGCCCCAGTTGTCTGTCGTACAGGTTGTACCATTACTGTGGCGCGTAGTACCCCAAGCATCTTTCTGTGACGTAGTGCCATCGTTGTAGCGAGTTGTGCCCCATGCGTCAGTCTTAAAGCTAGTACCATCAGAGCCACGAGTAGTTCCCCAAGCGTCAGTCTGGTACGTAGTACCTGTACGGCTGTCACGCGTAGTACCCCACGAGTCAGTGGTCAATGAGCCAGAGTTACCATTGTGGCATGTGTATTTACTGTTACCCCAACTGTCTTCCTGCATACTACAAGCGGCACTTGAGAATGGCGACCAGAACGCTAACACCAACAGCCCCGTTACAGTTACCACATGCCAGCGTGTTATCACACCAACAGGTTCACCCATGTAGTGCGTCACCTTATTCCATTTAGTTCTAAGCTCGTCCTGCGTCAGTAGTCTATCAGCAGTAGCGTGTGCGTCTTCGATCTTATCTTTAATTTCTTGCTTATTCATCTGTCTCTTCCTCAAAAATAAATACTTCGTCAATGTTAAACCATATGGCTTGTTCTATCATATCTTGTATGTGGTGCATTTTTGGGTCATCGGTGTGTTTGTGCGCCTTCTCGTACCCAATCTCAATACCTTGCTCAATAGCAGCATCAAGAATCTTTCTTGTTCTCGCTCGTATCACGTTTTGCCCTCCGTTCCAGTACTCGTTTGCGGTTCCACACCCGTGTCTCTTCTAGTTTATACAGCCACATGTGTACCAACAGGAACCAAATAAAACATACAAACGCGACTGCAATAAGCACTTCAACATTACTCATGTCTCTCTCCTCACATTACCCAAAAAGTCTGTTCGTTTATGCGCCTCCCAACCCCTTGTACAAAGGTAGTCGGGGGCGTCGGGTCACAGGTCATTAGTACTGATAAGTTCTTCTCTAACGTATCTGGCAATGTGTTCCTAGTGTAGACGCCTGATAGGTCGTTGTCAAAAACCGCTACCCCAAGCCCTGTTACAACTATATCTTCTTCTCTTATAAGTACGCGGTACAGGCTTAGGTCAAGGGTGAAAGGCGGCATGTTAATCAATAGACGCTCCCACCTCTTCGGTTACTCCGTTCTCAATAAAGAATATATTTTCTGTCGGACTTTTGTATCCTACATTGTGTAGGTACTCGCCACTCTCTAGTGTGTTAAGTATAGCTAACTTCTCTACCATACGTGGGGATAAGGAATCTATACGGCATACTGTAGGTACCTCATCAGAGAACTCCTGTTCGCGCCATTCTTCCGTCTCTAATCCCAATTTCAATAACTCGCATAGCTGTTCCCCTGCTACGGTACGTATACGACAGAACACAACGGTGCGCTCCTCTATGGATTGCCTCTCAGCTTTAACTGAGTCTACGGATAGGCGCAGCGCGTCTACCTGTTGTTTTACATTACCAAAGTCCATGTCTAGGTTACGTACATCAGAAAAATACTGGACTAAAAGGGGTAGGGTAAATTCTTTCCTAAAACACTTATACGCATCCCTACTCTCGATATTTAAATCTTCCAGTGCGCTTTGGTATTGTCTTTGTATCACTTGTTTGTATTGGTTGGACGTAGCACGGTAACCCTTCCTGTGTGTATACCGTAACTCGGTAGTTCCCAACGGAGTGCAGTATCGCTTAATGTTCTTTATAGCTATACCTATCTGCCCACTGGCCTTCGAGTATTGTAGGCCGCCGCTGCTGTACTTGTTATTCTCTATGGTACGTGAGAACACGATGAACTTAGGATCGGTAGGAGCGCCATACCTGTCCTGCATACTACGTATATCTATCTGCCCACTGGCTTGTTCGTCGCCTTCGTAGTACACGAAGAACTTGCGCATTGAGTCTGAACCTACCTTAAGCGCTGTGTTAGCGGTTATGTTCGGTATCCATAGTTTCATCATGTTATCCCACCTGCTGCAAGCCGATGGCACGGGCAGTGTTGAGAGCGCATCAATTAGACTATCTACAGGTGGATGGAAACTATCGTACTTAGTCATTGCCCTTCTCCCATACCTAGTGATAGCCCAACGATACCGTGGTTAGCGATAGTAATCATAGCTTGCGCTTCCATGGGGGTGCTGCTCTCGACGTGCGGGTTGGTTTGCGTCTTGTGCTTCGACGTAGTGACACCATAAACCGAGACATTCTCATACCACACACCTTCCTCACGTATCCACAACGGCCAGTGTGTGCCATACGAATACACGATATACCGTGCGTTTGTGGGTGAGTGCCGTATTATACCGAACATGTTACTTGCCTCGAAAGGTTCGCATTTCTGTACGCACTTACGTGCTGCTCGATTGGTTACTCGCGTTGAATTGGATCTAGCCATTATAATATCCTCTAGTTATATAGTGTGGGACATGTCCCACGTTATCCTTGTTTGATTCGTGCCCATGCGTTCTGCACGGTTTCGTAGTCTTGCCTGTCGTGCTCGTCGATATTGCCGCCTTCGCAGTAGTCGTCATAAAAAGATACCAGTGCCTCCATCGTGTTGACGGCCTCCTGCCAATCCATACGTAGTTCTTCGGGTGACAAGTACTCCCCCGCATGAAGCCGTAGTTTGTTGCTTGCTCGCCCGTATCCTTCACTCATGACATATCTCCCGATTTGATGTGTACGCACGTACCGACGTCTGGTGATGCGTGCTCGTTGTCTAACACTGTCCATAATACAGGACATGTCCACTGACCCCAACCTGCGTATAAATGCCCGTCAGTCAACACGATACACGCTTGCGGTTTGATAGCGTGCTCAGTCATATAGTCAGGCACACACTCTACATAGGTACCACCTCCGCCCATAGGCTTGGTAGACTTGGTTAGATCATCTAACTCGTGCATGTCATACGACTCGTCACGTACCACGCTACTACCCCAATACAACAGGCGTACCTTGTCAGGCTTGACGGTATCACATATACCACGTACCTCGGACAGGAACAAAGATAGTGGGTGTTGTCCGATAGAGCCGGACGTATCAATAGCTATGACTAGCTCGCCGACCTGCTGACTCACACCGCTAGGCATTATAATACCTTGTGACATGAGGCGTCTGTTGGGCCGAGCGTATGTAGCGTAGTCATTACCTGCACACGTGTTCTGTACAAACTCACGCAACACCTCACGCCAGTCAACCTGTGGGGTCAGTAGGTCGTCTAGGTCACGACTGTCCTTGCCCATCTTACCTGCGGCCATAGCACCTTGACGTACAGCCTCATCAATATCACGTGCAAGCTCTTGCTTCTCAGGCTCGGTCAGTTCCTTGGCACCATCCCAATCATGATCGTCAATAGGGGTACCACTTCCTTCGCCATTGTCAAGGGACTGAGATGCGTCATTTGAGTCCTGCTCCTGCTTGAGTAGGTTGTACACCTGTGCGGTATCCATACCACGGTACTTGGGGTCGATCAATGCGCCATTAATAACAGTGGCAAATCCATCGTGGTTGTCGTCGGCTATCTTCTGATTGATAACGTAGTCACACGCCATGTTAGCTAGCTGGGGGTTATCGTCATACAAGTGACGCCACGTTGTCAGATGACGATACAGCTTGTGGTAGTTCTCGTGTAGGACTAGAAACCGTAGCTCTGCGTCAGTCAGACCGGCTACGAAGTCACGCCCATACATCTCGTCACGTCCGTTGGTACATGCGGTAGGTACGTCGTCACGGATAGACTTCTCGCCGATCATCAGTACACCTGATAGGGCTATATACTTGTCGTTGCCCATGATAGCAACTACCGCTTTGGATAGTCGCTGCTCTGCTGTGAGGTGGTTACCTATGCTTAGCATGGTCTACTCTCCTGTCATTTAGTTTACGTTGCCTGCCCAACTTGTTGGGGCGTGCCCCGAATATGTCATCGGGGTGTTTATAGTCACCCTTGATCTCTCGGATGTCATACTTGCCTGCGGTCTTGAACTTCCTACGATCTGGGCTTAGCTGTAGTAGTTCGCTGCTAGTCAGCTTCATTTCTTATCCGCCGCAAACATATAGTTATTCTCGACAGCCCACGTACCGTAGTTCTTGGACTGCATAATCATGTCACGCTTACCGTAGCTACTGGCACGTATACAGTTGACGAACAAGCCTTGAGCTTCCTTGTCTAGCCTACGTAGGTAGGTCATCCACGAATCTACCCAGTCACGCTCGACCATACTCACAGCACGATACACCACCATACATACAGCGGAGGCGGAGGTCGGGACAGTCGCGCTGTCGGGGTCTTGCTTGATGGACTCCAGTGTCGGTAGTTGGTCAGCCAGTTTGACGAAGGCCATCATGTCCATCGCACCACGGTCACCGATGGTACCGCATAGCGCGCCTGTCAACGTGTTGTCGTCGAGGTGCTCACGTGCTTGAAGTATGTCACTAGCTGCTTCGAGGGAGCGCGGAGTGATGAAGGCGGCGCGTTGTTGTTTGGGGTGAAAGATATACGGGTTGTCATCCGGCTGTGTAACTTCTTGGAAGCTATGTAGTACGTGCGGGAAGTCCTTGACGAAGCCCAGTACGGATGGGTGTATCTGGTTGTTGATGCCCCACTCGAGCCACTCTAGATGGTCAGGCTTGCGCATCTCTACTACAGTGAGACGGTTACGTGCATGGGGAGGCAGTAAGTCGCCTACACCCTCAGCACCTAGGTTAGTGGTAGCGAAGATGATGCTATTCTCAGGGAAGCGGTCACGCTCCAACATGTCACGTAGCAACGCGTTCTTGACAGCGGGGTTAGCCTTGCCGAACTCATCGACCATCAGGATAACGGGCTTGCCTGTGTGTAGTCCGAACTCTTCATTCGGTAGGTACTTGACGTACCCCTCGTCAGTGTTGAGTGACGGTATGCTTATGTCACCTAAGTCCTTGGTGGTACAGTCGAAGTAACATGCGTGGTGGTCAGGGAAGCGCTCCTGTAACACCTTGAGCATTGATGACTTGCCACACCCCATGTGCCCTTGGACTAGGACAGTACGTTGGTGGCCTATGGTTGCTACTAGGTTAGTAGCTTGGTCGAGTGATGTTGCGTATAAGTTAGGCATAGTATGTATCTCTCTTTGTTGTAGTGTGGGACACGTCCCACGTTAGGTTACGGATATAAAACGTATGGTATTCAATTCGTGGGGTACGCCCACGCTCGACACACTGAGCATAGTGTCGGGTACGCTTGAAGTTACGCACCCTCACTACTACTTGTGTATCCACTACCAATCCAGTGTCGGCAGTGCGGCCAACATCTCATCGGCAGCGCGCTTGGTCTGTACACGTTGGGCGTGGCTGTGTGACAGTGAGTCGTACGTAACACCACGTAACGTGTCGTCAAGTCTAAGGCGAAGCGCCTCCATCTGACTATCTCCTGTTACATTACACGTACTCAGTACTTGAAGCAAATTCAACGCGTTATCAACAAGTGACTCGCGGAATATCTTGTGCCCACGCTTGTTGGTCTTCTCACCGGTGTCGGGGTCAGCCAGTCGGTCAGACATAGCGGACAGGGCTTTGTGTACACGTTGCCACACGTCACCCATGGCGGACTCGATCTGCTTGGTATAGTAGGACTTGTAGTGTTCCTCCAGTATCTCACGCTGATCGGTAGCTACATCGACACGGAAGTCGCCCACCTCAGGTAGTGGTATGTACGCCATACGAAAGTCAAACTTGCGGGCGATGTGGTCGGTGGTCGGGTAGTCATCACGTGCAAACAGGTTACCCAGTCGTGCTTGTGCGCTGATAACTTCCCACTCGTATTTGGTAATGAAGTCGGTGGTTAGCGTGGCGAACTCATTCTGTAAGCGCGTCATCTCGTTGTGGTACTCGGCGTACTGCGTGGTCGGCAGTAGTCGCAACCCGTTGTCAGACCATGGCATCGTCATACTATAGTGCGCAGTACGTGCGGCTGTGGCGAACTTCTTGATGGCGTCTAGCTCAGGGCAGTTACCTAGTAACTTCTTGCTCACGCTTGCGGTACCCTTGTCGGCGTACTTGTTGGCTGTCACCTCGTCGGAGGCTTGGTGGTCTTTCTTGCGTGCTGTCCACTGACTGATATTCAGCTCGACTAGCATGGCGCTTGATGCGATAGATGGTGTAGCAATAGATGGTACGTTTAAGTTTGTCATGGTGTAGCCTCTGTGTAGTGTGGGACATGTCCCACGTTAAGTGTCAACGGATTCAAATAAGGTCTTTCAGTCCTACGGGTAACTCGAGCTGCACTTCTTGGTACTCAGCGATGGCTCTGTGCATACTCTGGATCTTGGCTAGTAGTCGCCCATCAAAGTAAGGCGCTTGTGCCGCGCTCTGCTTTTCCCAGCTAGCTACCATGTCTGTCATTTCGGCGAGCGTATACATATTACTTGCACTCCTGTTGACGGCGCATAGCAGACCGCATTAGGTTGGACTTGCGTATTCTACGCTCTGTTGTAGGCACACTAGCTAGACGTGCTTCCATGTCATCAAACAACGCACTGTGGATTTGGAACATCTCACGCAGTTGGTCGTCGATAGACTGTATGCCGTGGCCGCTGTGGCTGTTGAGTTGCTTTGAGTTGGTCATAATGTAATGCCTCTGTGTAGTGTGGGTCACGTCCCACGTTAAGTGAATCTAACGGTGTATAAGCCTGTCTTGCTCTTTACAGCTTATGGTTCCCATTATACAGGTATTACAAGGCGTTGTCAAGTGACGCCATATAGCGCTGTTTGGTGTAATGTACTGATTTGTTCCAATTTGTTCTTATGGTGTGGCTTGTAAGTTACTGAAATATATACAATGTTCTAATGTTCCTTTTTAGGAAAAAAAGTGGGTCGATCATGGGAGTGGAAAAACGAGTGGAACAAATGGCTCGAGAGGGGGGGAACGAAAGGTTGCTCCATTGTATTTATAAAAAGGAACATTACAAATAATAAGAAGAAACATATAAATAGATTTCATTGCTTTTCACTGCATTGAAAGTCGCTTTTCGCTTAGATTGCATTAGATTAACTTATAAAGAAATATAAAGAAATATCTACTAATGTTCCAAAATGGCCAATAAAAACGGAACATTACAGGAACATTAGGCCTAAAAACAGAACATTGTAGGCGTGGCGTGGGTTACAGACGGAACATTACAAATAGTGTGGGACATGTCCCACGTTATGCGATGCGCGGCGCGACTCAGGGACTGGTATCTATGTACGTTGTGACGCGTTGCTATGGGCGATGCGCGGCGCGATTCAGGGACTGGTATCGGTGGTATATCTAGCGTGGCATTGGTAAACGTGTTGGGGTGGTATATCTAGCGTGGCATTGGTAAACGTGTTGGGGTGGGATTTATTATGGGCGAAAAAAAACCCCGCCGGAGCGGGGCTGTATAGGCGGGGAGTTTTAGTGGGGGTATTCAGCGGTGTTCTTTGTATCGGCTATGATAACCTTTTGCATGAGTGAGGCTAGTTTGTGGGTCTCTACTGAGCTAGCCTCGCTTAGATGTTTCTTTAAAAAGTCATTCAAGGTTGATAGCATCTTGACCGCTTTATCGTGATTGTCTGCCGCCGTCTTAGCTTCAACCTCAGTGCCCTTAGCCTCAGCCTTAGCCTCAGCCTTAGTGATAGCGGTCTCGAGTCGCACTAGGCCGCGTCGGATACACTTGACCGTATCGTTTATGGCTGTACAAGCGCGGCGGTTAATCTCAGCTTCTTTACTGCCCTTCTTGTAACGTGTGTCGCTATCCCTTGCAGTTTGCCATACCTTGAATTGTGCGGCGGTCAATCCCTTTGCAGCGGCTGTCAGTAGGGCGGCCCATTGTGCCTCAGTGCAAGTACTGCCGTCGGTGGTCGGGGCCATTAGGTCGGTGGACTTCTTACTCTCATCAGCGGCGGCCTTGATAGCGGCTCCGTTCTTAGCCTGTCCTTTGTAATTGTGTTCGGTTGCTGTGGCGATTGCTGTAATGAAGTTTGACATAGTGTTTATACTCTTAAGTTAATCAATAGCGTTATTGCTTTTGATGGTTCCCATTATAGCCGGATTGGTTTATATGTAAATAGATAATACCGGCCAACGTGTTGTAGTGTGTCGATAGTGTAGGACGCGTCCCACGTTATCCCCTAGGCGCGACCCCACTACCCCCCCATGCCCCGCTGTACTGATCGGGACTCCTCACGTACTATGTATTCCTAATACATACAAATATTGTGTTTTTTTCTCAAAATGACCCCCACCCCCTCTATATAAGAGACCCCCCACCTCTATTTAGGATTGCATATCGAAAAAATTTTTTGTATTGTACAGAATGGATTGTAATCAGATAGGGCGGGCAGGAGAGTTCTACATCGCGTATGTACTAGAGCGAAACGGAATCGAATGCCATCATGTAAACCTAGTAGGCACAGATTTGTGGTGCCAGCTACCCAACGACCGCATGTTCACCGTGCAGGTCAAATCGGCATCGGCCCCATTCCAGCGGACAGATATACGAAGGGGTACCAGTTACAGGCGTGGGATATACAGTTTTAACTTGACCACCACTAAGAAAGCGGACTTCACTATATACCTAGCCCTAGATAAAGAACTGTTTTTAGTAGAGACCGCAGAGCAGGTAGGGAAGTCTAGTAGTAGGCAGGTCGCCCCCGGTAGGTTTACTCCCGAGGCACAGGCGAAAGGTATTGAGTTACTTAAAGGGTTCCTCCAAGACAATGGCGATAAGGCCAAGTAGGACGACTGCACAGGCAGATAAGACGAAAATGGTGGGCCAAATGAACACGGGTTACTCCAGTAGATTATAGTTAGGCTAAAAATGGAGCGGCATTATACTTCTTTCGCTCTGTATGTGCATTATATTCTCAATCAGATATGAGCGGAAATGATACATATATATGTACTACATACCATAAATGGTATACCTCTATGTATACCGCTTGACACACCCCTCAACGTGCTGATATAAAGACACCTCCGGTTTAACAACCTGCGATTACAATATGACGATACAAGTAGAACCCGAGCTGGGTATCCCAGTTCCTGCGAAGAAATCCCGTATGAATGCGCAAAAACGCATCGCAGCGGCAGCAGCTACAGCCGAAGAGCTGGAGCAATATGGCTTAGACCTAGAGCCAACTAAAGAAGACCAAGACATAGCAGCCAAAATAACGGTTGCGTACGCTAACGACCCCGAAAAGACCGCCGACAAGGTGACGGAAAACAGAGTAGCCACCCTAACACCGGCCTCTTTAGTACTTACAAACAACATATTAAAAGAATTTGGCCAGAGTGTTGTGAAGTCTGCAACACATGTACGCCATCTAGTCACGAACAAGCTACTTTTGGAGACGGAGAACCCTGATCCGAAGGTAAGACTGCGTGCGCTAGAGCTTTTAGGTAAGATTTCGGACGTAGGACTGTTTGCAGAGAAGACAGAAGTGACAGTTACCCATCAGACTAGCGATGAACTGAAGCAAAAACTACGCCAAAAGCTCGAAAAACTAGTAAACCCACAACCGATCCCCCTAGAAACCGCCGAATCTGCGGATGTAATAGAATTTTCAGGGGAAGTTATAGATGTAGACGCTGAGATGGGGCTATTTGACGATGACTGAGTATGGATACACTATAAATGCCTAATGTGGTACCTGATTTCACTGAAAGCGAGATCCAGCACATGTTGGACAACATAGACTCGTTTTCTGATGAAGAAGTGGTCGAAATACACAAATTAGTGGACGCAATTGGGGATAAAGCCGACATAAAGGCCGCATATGACGATTTAATCGCCTTTTGTCAGCATATGATGCCCGACTTTATTGTTGGTAAGCATCACCGAATACTAGCAGATATGCTAATGGGGATAGAAAGGGGCGATAAAGACCGTGTTTGCGTAAATATACCCCCTAGACACGGTAAATCGCAGCTTGTATCCATCTTTTTCCCTGCATGGTACCTAGGCCGTAATCCCGATAAGAAGGTGATGATGGTGTCGCATACGACCGATCTAGCGGTAGATTTCGGTCGAAAAGTACGAAATTTGATCTCTGACCCCTCTTTTAAGGCTATTTTCCCTACTGTAGCCCTCGCAAAGGACTCTAAGTCGGCGGGTAGGTGGAATACTAGCGCTGGAGGCGAGTATTACGCATGTGGTGTTGGTTCGGCACTAGCGGGCCGTGGTGCCCACTTATTGCTTGTAGATGACCCACATTCGGAGCAGGACGTGATTAATGGCAACTTTATCGTGTTTGAGAAGGCATACGAGTGGTATACGTTCGGTGCGCGTACTAGACTTATGCCCGGAGGTAGTGTAGCGATTATCCAGACTAGATGGCATATGGATGATCTGACGGGGCGTGTGGTCAAGGATATGGCTAATAACCCTAAATCTGACCAATTTGACGTTGTAGAGTTCCCTGCAATCCTAGAAGTAAAGGATACTGCGGGCAAAATCACGGAAAAACCCCTGTGGCCCGAGTTTTTTGGTCTTGAGGCACTAGAACGTACCAAAGCCTCTATGCCGGTGTTCCAGTGGAATGCTCAGTACCAACAACAGCCCACTGCCGAAGAAGCCGCTATAGTGAAGCGAGAGTGGTGGAACATATGGGACTCTTCCGATGCCCCCATGTGTGAGTACATTATAATGACACTCGATGCCGCCGCCGAAAAACACAACCGAGCTGACTTTACAGCATTAACTACGTGGGGGGTCTTTCTTAATGAGGAGACTTCAGCGTATAATATTATCTTGCTAAATAGTATAAAAAAGCGTATGGAATTCCATGAACTGAAGGAAATGGCGATCCAAGAGTACGAAGAATGGGAACCGGACGCGTTTATTGTGGAGAAAAAGAGTTCTGGTGTGGCGCTATACCAAGAAATGCGTCGTATGGGACTCCCAGTGTCAGAATACACCCCTCATAGAGGGTCTGGAGATAAATTAGCACGTTTAAACGCAGTATCTGATATTGTGCAGTCTGGACTATGTTGGGTACCCCCTACACGCTGGGGCGAAGAAGTAATTGAAGAAATCGCTGGATTCCCGTTTATGAGCCATGATGACTTGGTGGATACTACGGTTATGGCACTAATGAGGTTCCGTCAGGGCGGATTTATCCGATTACCCTCCGATGAGCCAGAAGAAGAACGATATTTTAAGTCGCATAACCGAGGCGGCTATTACTAAAGGTAAAAATAATGGCTATTGAAAAAAGCCTATACTCCGCTCCGCAGGGTATAGAGGAAGAATTAGAAGGCGAAGTTATTGAGCAAGAGCTTGAGATTGAGATTGTAGACCCTGAGATGGTCACACTTGACGATGGTTCTGTAGAAATCACTATCATCCCCGGAAACGAGATGGGAGAAGGTGGGTTCGATGAAAATTTAGCTGAATCCTTAGATGAGAAGGAGCTTCAGGAGCTTTCTGGCGACTTGTTAGGGCTTGTAGAGGCAGACCAAGACAGCCGGAAAGACTGGGCAGACGCCTACGTTAAAGGGCTAGATGTCCTAGGATTTAAGACCGAAGAGCGTACTACTCCTTGGGAAGGCGCTTGTGGCGTGACTTCTACTATACTAGCGGAAGCAGCTATTCGGTTTCAAGCAGAGACTATGAGTGAGACATTCCCCGCCGCTGGCCCTGTTAAGGTCAAGATCCTAGGTATGGAGAATAAAGAGAAGGTAGAGGCCGCAGAGCGCGTGAAAGCGGACATGAACTACGAACTTACCGAGCGTATGGTCGAGTACCGCTCTGAGCATGAGCGTATGCTATACAGCCTAGGACTCGCAGGGAGCGCGTTTAAGAAGGTTTACTTCGATCCTAATATGGGACGGCAGTGCGCCCTTTATATCCCCGCAGAAGACGTTATAGTGCCATACGGCGCGTCTAACATCGAGACTGCCGAACGTGTCTGCCACATAATGCGCAAGACCAAGAACGAGATCCGTAAGTTACAAGTAAGCGGCTTCTATACAGATATAGAGCTAGGTGATCCTGTGTCGTTCCATACGGACATCGAAGAGGCTAAAGCAGAAGACGGCGGCTTCACTCTAACAGACGACAGTCGATATACCCTTATGGAGATCCATGCTGACCTAGTTATTGACGGTTCTGGCGACTCTGAAGAAGACGACATCGCTAAGCCTTACGTAGTTACTATTGAGCGAGGCACGGGAGAAATCCTAGCTATCCGCCGTAACTGGGATGAGTCAGATCCCCTAACTCTCAAGCGCCAGCATTTTGTACACTACGTGTATGTGCCCGGATTTGGCTTCTACGGCCTTGGACTGATTCACATTATAGGTGGGTACGCTAAAGCAGGAACGTCGATTATACGGCAATTGGTGGACTCTGGTACGCTTTCTAACCTACCGGGTGGCTTGAAGTCCCGTGGTTTACGTATCAAAGGTGACGACTCTCCAATCGAGCCGGGTGAGTTTAAAGACGTAGATGTGCCATCAGGTAGCATCCGCGACAACATTATGACTCTTCCTTATAAAGAGCCTAGCCAGACCCTACTAGCCCTATTGGATAAGATTACTAACGAAGGCCGTAGATTAGGCGCTATCGCAGATATGAACATCTCTGACATGTCAGCCAATGCCCCTGTGGGCACTACGCTGGCGCTACTAGAGCGTACGCTGAAGCCTATGGCAGCAGTACAAGCCCGAGTTCACTTCGCTATGAAGTTAGAGTTTAAGATGCTCAAAGCTATCATGGCAGAAGAAGCTCCCTCTGAGTACGCCTACGAGCCTGCTAGAGGCGAAGTAACAGCGCGTGCGTCAGACTACGCTATGGTGGACGTAATCCCTGTAAGCGACCCTAACAGCTCTACAATGGCCCAACGCGTTGTACAGTATCAGGCAGCCCTACAGATGGCGGAGAAGGCTCCGCAGATTTACGACTTACCACAGTTGCACCGCCAGATGCTTGAAGTTTTAGGCATTAAGAACGCAGATAAGCTAGTGCCTACGGACGAGGACATTAACTTGACTGATCCCGTAAGCGAAAACATGAACGCACTATCAGGTACGCCTATTAAAGCGTTTATTGAGCAAGACCACGAAGCGCATATAGCAACACACCAAGCGTTTATGCAAGATCCAATGGTTATGCAAGGTATCGGACAGAACCCACAAGCAAAGCAAATTATGGCGGCGCTACAAGCACATATCGCTGAGCACATAGGGTTTAGATACCGTAAGCAACTGGAAGACAAGCTCGGCGTCAAGCTGCCTAAGCCAAACGAAGAGTTACCTCCAGAGATCGAAGTTCAACTATCTAGACTCCAAGCTAACGCTGGCGGTCAGGTTTCGCAAGAGCATAAAGCGCAGGCCGCACAAGCCCAAGCGCAGCAGAAACAGCAAGACCCAATCATCCAGATGCAGCAGCAGGAGCTACAGATTAAGCAATCAGAAGTACAACGCAAGGGTCAGAAAGACCAGACCGATGCGCAATTCAAAATGCAAGAGCTACAACTCAAGGCTAAAGCACAGCAGTCCGACGCCCAGATGGATCAGGCTGAACTACAGCTCAAGCAACAAGAGCTGGAAATCGACGCTCAGAAAGCGGGCGCAAAACTAGCCGCCGATAGGAAGACCGCAAACACCAAACTTGATTTAGAGTTAGGTAAGGTCAAGCTAGAGGCGAGTAAAAAACCTAAGGAATAACTATGACTACCGTCTTTGACGTGCTAAATAAACAAATCACGGAGCAAATCTCCGTAGCAGAAGAACATCTTGGTGGGGGCGCAGTGAAAGACTACGCCGATTACCGGGAAGTAGTTGGCTTGATTCGAGGTCTAAAAGTCAGCTTATCTTACGTAAACGACCTTTCGCGTAATTTTTTGGATGATGACGATGACTGATATAAGTGATGTAGATAGTGAGTTACTTGAGAAGCTGCCCAGACCAGTGGGCTACAGGGTCTTAATAGCTATACCGCAGGTAGATGAAACCTACGGTAGTAGTGGCATTATTAAGTCTACCAAAGATCAAAACCATGAACATATCTTGTCTGTTATGGGTAGAGTTATGGCGTTAGGCAAAGGTGCTTACGCTGATAAAGAACGCTTCCCTACTGGCGCTTGGTGTGAGACTGGCGATTATGTAATGTTCCGTGCTAATACTGGCACGCGATTTAAAGTTGATGGTCTAGAGTATCGTTTGATGAACGATGATTCTGTAGAGGCTGTCGTTAGCGACCCCCGTGAAATATCACGAGCGTAAGGAGTAAGTTATGGCTTTTGAAAAAGTAGAGTTTGAGTTTCCTGAGGGAGACGACGTAGGAAATAAAGTTGAGATCGAGAGTTCCAGTGCAGAAGTAGTAGGTAAAGCCCCCAAAAAAGGAGAAGAAATTAGTATTGAGGTAGTTGACGATACGCCTAAAAAAGACCGTAAGCGTAAGGCGTCAGCCCCCCCGGAAGAAGTAACTGACGAGGAGCTAGAGAATTACTCTGAGAAAGTACGTAACCGTATTAAGCACTTTAGTAAAGGCTACCATGATGAGCGCCGAGCAAAAGAGAGCGCTGAGCGGGAACGTGAAGAACTAGAGCGTGTAGCGCAACAGCTTGTCGATGAGAACAAAAACCTCAAAGGTACTGTTAGTAAGAACCAAGACGTTTTACTTGAGCAAGCTAAAAAGCAAGCGGCTTTAGAGACTATGGCTGCTAAACGTGCATATAAGAACGCATATGAAGCAGGAGACGCGGATAAACTACTAGACGCACAAGAGAAGCTAAATGCAGCGAGTTTAAAGGCGGACAAAGTAAAGAATTTTAGACCTTTACAAGCCCAAGAAAGTAGTGTACAAATACCACAAAGAGCCAATAGAAATGACCGCGCCTCAGGTTGGGCAGAGGAAAACTCTTGGTTTAACACAGACAAAGCCATGACTGGCTATGCTTTGGGGGTACACGAAGAGTTAATAAATGACGGTGTAAGCCCTACAAGTGATGAATACTACGAGACTATTGATGCTCGTATGCAGAAAGTGTTTCCAGATAAATTTGAAGACACTTATGAGGAAGTACCAAAAGCTAGACGGAAGACAAGTGTGGTTGCACCCGCTTCGCGGAGCACGGCCCCTAAGAAGGTCACATTAACGCAAACACAAGTGGCTATCGCCAAGAAGTTGGGAGTTCCCCTAGAACTATACGCCAAAAAGGTTGCTGAAGAGATGAGGAAAGTATAATGACTGATAACAGAGTTAATCGTGAAGTAACAACCCGTGAGAAGACTGTCCGTAAGACCGCTTGGAAAAGACCAGAAGTTTTGCCTTCTCCAATCCCTCAAGACGGATATAAATTTCGCTGGATTCGTACAAGCACGCAAGGTACTGTTGATGCTACTAACGTCTCATCTAAAATTCGTGAAGGTTGGGAGCCAGTAAAGGCTTCAGATCATCCAGAGATCACACTTGTCGCTATTGAAAACGAAAGGTTTAAAGACAACGTGGTAATTGGTGGACTGATTCTTTGTAAGGCAGCTCAAGAGATGGTTGACGAGCGAAATGACTACTATAGACAGCAGTCTACGGCTCAGATTCAATCTGTTGACAACAATCTGATGCGAGAAAATGATCCGAGAATGCCTATCTTTAATGATAGGAAATCGAAAGTTACCTTTGGTAAAGGGTAACTAAACTAAAATTTTATAAGGTATATAATAATGGCTACTACAGCTACTCCATACGGGCTAGTTCCCGTAAAGAAGGCTGACGGGACTCCCTACGCGGGCGCTCGTGACTCCTTCTTAATTAAAGCCGCCAGTTACAATGTAAACATCGGTTACGGTTCAGTCGTAATTTTAAAAGATGGTTTCGTTCAGCTATCGGTTGATACAGGTTCCGCTAACGATGGTAACAATTTTGCTGGTGTTGCTAATGGCGGTGCTTTGGGTGTATTCGTTGGTTGTGAATACGTAAACAGCGAAGGTCAGTTGATCTTTGCACAGAACTTCCCTGCTAACACTGCTGACGCTACTGCGTTCGTCGTAACTGATCCGGGCGTTACTTTCCAAGCTCAGTGCGATAACACTGTCGCTCAAACTGCTCTTGGGCAGAACACGTTCTTTGCATCTACTCCTGATACGGATGATGTTAATACTACTACTGGTAAATCTATTCTGGCTCTTGACGCATCTTCTAAAGATACTACCGCTGGATTTAAGATTGTTGGTTTTAGTACTCGTGCTGGACAATCTGCTGTCGGCGATGCTTTCACAGACGTCCTCGTTAAGTTCAACAATTCATACCACGCATTCGCCAACGGCGATGTAACGTCATAATAGGAGAAATAACTAATGGCTATTTCAAGAAGTCAATTACTAAAAGAATTGCTACCCGGCCTGAACGCACTGTTCGGTTTAGAGTACGCAAAATATGGCGAAGAGCACAAAGAGATTTTCGAGACTGAAAACTCTGACCGTTCTTTTGAAGAAGAAACTAAGCTGTCTGGTTTTGGCTCTGCCCCAACTAAGGCGGAAGGTGCAGCAATTGAGTACGATAACGCGCAAGAAGCATTCACTGCTCGTTACACTCACGAAACTGTAGCTATGGGTTTCGCTATCACTGAAGAAGCAATTGAAGATAACCTGTATGACTCTTTGTCATCTCGTTATACTAAAGCGCTTGCTCGTGCGATGGCTTACACTAAGCAGGTTAAAGGCGCAGACATTCTGAACAACGCTTTTGCTGCTGGCACTACTTATGGTGATGGTAAATCACTTTGTGCTACTGACCATCCATTGGTTGGCGGTGGTGTAAACTCTAACGAACCAGCCGTTGCTGCTGATCTTAACGAAACTTCTTTGGAAGCTGCTGTTATTCAGATCGCTGGCTGGACTGACGAGCGTGGTCTCCTGATCGCTGCTAAGCCTAAGAAGCTAATCATTCCACCAAACCTGCAATTCGTTGCTACTCGTTTGTTGGAGACTGAAGGTCGCGTAGGCACTGCTGATAACGATCTCAACGCCATTAAGAGCAACGGTGTTGTACCACAGGGTTACACTATCAATAACTACTTGACTGATACAGACAACTGGTTCTTGACTACTGACATCCCTAATGGCCTGAAGCACTTCGTTCGTAGCCCAATGGCTACTTCTATGGACGGCGACTTCGATACAGGCAACAGCCGTTACAAGGCTCGTGAGCGCTATTCATTCGGCGTTTCTGACCCACTGGGTGTCTTCGGATCTCCGGGCGCTTAATCGCGTAGTAACAAGTTGTACTAAGGGGGCTTCGGCCCCCTTTTTTATGTTTGACATAAAGTTACACACTGTGGTATGTTTATATGTATCGGGAAACAATCCGGTGAATCTGACAGACCCGACTGACGACATGTAGACAGATTTGCCTTAACTCACATGTGAGAACTATATAATGGCTAATACAACTTTTTCTGGTGCGGTTCGTTCTGAGAACGGCTTCCAAGTAATCTCAAAGAACGAAGACACTGGTGCAATCACCGCTCAAACTACTATGGATTCTAATGGTAATCTTACCACTGATGTCCTAGGTATAAATCTCCAACCTACTCTAGCTGGCCAAACAGTCACTGCTAAAGCCACTGGCGCTACCAATACCTACGTCGCCGGAATTAACGTCAACCCATTTACGGGCGCTGCTCAACAGATTACTACTCTCCCTGCCGCTACTGCAGGCGTAGTATGTATCCACTCGCAAAGCAAAGACACTGCTGGCGGTACCGCTTTCTTACGTTTTGACTGTGCAGGCACTGACGCTTTTGCTACAGGCTCTGTAGTTGAGAGCACCGCTACTAACGCATTGACGTTTGATGTTTCTACTCTAGGCGAAACTGCATTGAAGTTTACTCCGGCTAACGCTGCTACTAACTGTATGAGCACGGGATCACGTATTTACTTCTACTGTACTACTGCGGGTATTTGGAACATTTCCACTGACCTTGATAGCATCGGTACAGGTGTTACTGGCACGTTCGTTTTCGCAGCTTAATAACTAGGAGTAGCGTATGTCTAGCTCAGATGTGTTTGCTGTACGTAAAAACGCCACGGGGGATATTGACTTTACTGGCCCCGCGCGTTTACGTCAGGTCGAAGTTTTTACCTCTAGTAGTGGCAGCCCAAGACTTACCTTAACGGACGGTAATGGAGGTGCTACTTTGCTTGATTTGGATTTTACTACTAGTGATACTCACTCGGTAAATATCCCTGCGGACGGCATATTGTTTCGTAGTGGGGTACATGTAGCGACATTTACTGCCCTCGAAGCAATGACTGTGTTTTTATCCTAGGAGGGTGATATGTCTCAAAAAGTAGATATTACTTCTAAACGTATAACCGCTACCGGGTCAGTTAGTGGTGGCCCTGCCCGTCTACGACAGCTACAGGTTAAGTCTGGCGGTAGTGGTAACCCTAGAATTATTCTTTTGGATGGTGACGGGGGGGAGGAACTATTAGATATTACCTTCTCTAACAGTGACGTACATTCGGTAAACATTCCGGGTAACGGTGTACGGTTTCAGAACGAAATATGGCTTCAAAACAAGGCTAATATAACCTCCATGACGTTTTTCTGGAGCTAACACTATGCGTAATGATTTCGGAGTTTGTTATAAGCTAGCGAAAGGTGGGAAGGTCGGCACCGGCATGAAGGGGATGAGCCAGAAGAGCGGCGACAAACGTCCTACTAAATCCGGTGCGGGCATGACCGCTAAAGGTGTAGCTAAATACCGTAAGAACAACCCCGGCAGTAAACTAAAAACGGCTGTAACGGAAGATAAGCCTAAAGGAAAACGCGCATCTAGACGTAAGTCTTATTGCGCACGTTCCGCAGGGCAGATGAAGAAGTTCCCTAAAGCAGCAAAAGACCCTAACTCAAGACTAAGACAAGCGCGTAAGCGTTGGAAGTGTTAGGTGACAATTTCACGATCACAAATACCTAAAGAATTGGAGGGCCGTAAGATGCCTAATGTAGCTGGTAAAAAATTCCCATACACGAAAGAAGGTATGGCAGAGGCTGAAGTAGCCAAAAAGAAAATGCCTAAGATGATGAAAGGCGGAAAGATGCAAGCGTATCAGGATGGTGGCGATGTTATGCCTATGAAAGGGCAAGGCAACATGCCGCTTGATGATGAACAGGCTGCTGCGGCAATTGCAAACCTAAAGAAACAGAAAGCCAGCAAGAAGAAAGCAATGCCTAAGAAGAAAGCAATGCCTAAGAAGGGTATGATGCCTAAGATGGAACTACCTAAGCGTAAGAAACAAGCTGGCGCTATGGGTGGCGAAATGGGTATGGAAGCACTCGCAGGCATGCCTAAGATGAAGAAAGGCGGCAAGGTACGTGGCTACGGTATGGCACGTGGTGGTAAAGCCTGTAAGATGCGCTAATGCGTAGGTACTACAAGAAAGGCGGTACCGTAAAAGACTCATGCTATAAGAAGGTGAAGGCCAGCTACAAGGTCTTCCCTTCCGCGTATGCGTCTGGAGCTATCGCTAAATGCCGAAAGAAGAAGGCTGGTAAGTAATGCGTAAATATTATAAGTCTGGCGGTGGAGTACGTAAAACCGAGAAGGGTGCGTCTCTAAAGCGTTGGTTCAAGGAAGATTGGAAAGACGTTAAGACCGGCAAGGCTTGTGGTAGAAAGAAAGGCGAGGGTAGGGGTACTCCTTACTGCCGTCCTTCTAAGCGTGTATCTTCCAAGACGCCAAAGACCTCAGGTGAGATGTCTAGTGCGGAGAAGAAGAGTAAGATAGCCGAGAAGAATCGACTAGGACAACCAGCGGGTAAGCCACGTAGAGTGTCTCCTGCTAAGCGGAGGAAGTAGCCATGGGTATGGGCGTTAAGCACTACAAAAAAGACGGTAAAGAGCATAAGGGCGGCCTACATAAAATGGCTGACGGCTCTCTTCACACTGGTAAAACTCATAGTAAAAGCAGTGTAAGATTGTTCCATTACGGCGATCTAGCTAAGAAAGCTAAAGTTACAGCTAAATCAGGATGGGGAAAATAATGGCTACATCGAATACTACAGCGTTCGACATGGATTTCACCGAGATCGCCGAAGAGGCGTGGGAGAGAGCTGGACGCGAGATGCGCTCTGGTTACGACCTACGTACTGCTCGGCGCTCTATGAATCTGCTTACTATTGAGTGGCAGAACCGTGGCATCAACATGTGGACTATCGAGGAAGGTACAGTAACCCTAACTAGCGGTGTAGCAACTGTAGACCTCCCCGCCGATACTGTTGACCTACTAGAACATACCTTACGTACCAATACAGGGAACGTGACTACTCAGAACGACCTTAGCCTAACACGTATCAGTGTGAGTACTTACGCGACTATCCCAAACAAGTTGTCTAAAGGCAGACCCATACAACTTATGATTAACCGGGGGGCAGAGAAACCTGTAGCTACAGTATGGCCTGTACCCGATAAAGCCGGGTATTCTATAAACTATTACCGCATACGTAGAGTACAAGACGCAGGTGACGGCATACAAACTGCGGACATGAACTTCCGCTTTTTCCCTTGCCTTGTAGCAGGACTAGCATACTATATAGCTATGAAGGTGCCGGAATTAGAGCCTAGACTACCTATGTTAAAAAGTGCGTATGACGAGCAATTTACTTTGGCGGCTAACGAAGATAGAGAGAAGGCGTCGGTCAGATTCGTACCTAGAATGGGGCACCCATAATGGGCAGTAAGTTCGCTGCCGGTAAAAAGGCATTCGCTTTTTGTGACCTGTGCGGGTTTAGGTACAAACTGAAACAGCTAAAGAGCTTAGTTAGGAAAGGTACGTCTACAAATATAAAGGCGTGTCCTTCGTGTTGGAATGGGGATCACCCACAGAATAGACTAGGTGAGTTTCCTGTATATGACCCACAGGCGCTACGTGACCCACGACCAGATCAGGGGTTAGAGGCTAGTAGAGTAATTCAACAGGCGAGATTCAATCCCGTAGGGTTTAATGGGGAGGGGTTTGGTGTATTAGATAACTTCTTGGTATTAAAACTAGAAGTTGGAACAGTTACGGTAGAGATTACATGACGTATAACGAGTTAATAGCGAACATACAAGACATCACTGAGCAGACATTCACAACTGCCCAGTTAAACCTGTTTATAACTCAGGTAGAAAATAAAATATTCGCGGTCACAGATTCCGGGGATGCTGTAAAAACCGATTCCTTAAGCCTTTCTTCCGGCGCTAGTACTGTCATACTGCCCGCCGATCTAAGGTATATATTGGACGTGTCTCTAACAGATCCGGGCAGCAAGACTATTAAACTCATACAGAAAGACGCGTCTTTTCTTCGAGAGGCATTCCCTTATTCGGGTGGAGATTCTGAAGTAGACAGTAACATACCGCAGTACTACGCGTTGGGGTCGTCTGGCACGACTATAGAGGTTCAGCCAATCACCTCAACCGGCTTACAAGTTTTATTACGTTATGCGTCTGAACCTATAAGCCTGACCAGCAGTAGTCTAAACCCCGCTACTAGCGAGACTATACTGTCAGGTAAGTTCCCTAATGTACTACTTAACGGGTGCTTGGTAGAAGCCGCACGCTTTATGAAGGCGGAGCAGGATATTATTGCTAACTACGACAACATGTTCCAGCAGAGTCTAACAGAGTACAAGATCCGCGTTGAAGGTAAACAAAGACGCGATGAATATCGTGATGGACAAATAAGGGTACCGGTGGCGTAAATGGCTATAGAACAATGTATTACAAATGTTGCTAAGCAGTTCCTATTGGGTAATCCAGACGGACTATCAAGCGCGCCTGACTGGACTAGTTCTAGTGGCTGGGTTATAGCGTTAATAGATGACAGTGTTGATGTAGGCCCAACCACAGCTAGCCTTAATTCTGGAGTAGGAGAACTTGCCGCTACGGGAGGTTACACAACGGGTAAGGCTATCGCACTAACGACCTCCAAAGATGCTACTACAGGTACCATCATGGCGGACTTTGCAGACGCCTCGTGGACTAGCGCTAGCTTTACTGCTAGTGGAGCGATCATATACGCGGGGAGTGGCGCTAAATACGCTGTTGTAGTCCTAGACTTTGGTGGCCCTAAAACAGTTTCTAGTGGTACGTTCACTGTTCAGTTCCCCCTTGCCGACATAAATAATGCTATAGTTAGACTAACTTAATCGAGATACTAAAATGGCAACAGCATATTCTACAATCCTAAAGCTCGGACTCCCTGTACAAGGGGAGCTAGATGGCACTTGGGGCGACGAAGTAAATAACAAAGTTACCAATATGGTGGAAGAAGCCATTGCGGGACGAAAGGTAATCAACACTTGGGCAGGTAACTCTCACACGCTATCTATAGTTGATGGCGCATCCTCGGGGTCTAGGGCAGCTATCCTTACTTTGACGGATACTAGCACTGCCTTGGGAGGCGCGGCTACAGTTGTTTGCCCTGCGAACTCCAAGATCTTCGTTGTGCAGAACACTTGTGGACAAGCAGCGACGCTAAAAACACCGTCGGGGACTGGTATCAGTGTACCCAACGGCGGCACCGCCCTTCTAGTATGTGATGGCACCAACGTAGTAGTCCCGTCCGGCACACTAGAAAACGTACTTGACGCGGGTAACAGCACCTCGGGTAAGGACATCGCGGTATCCGCTGGCGACGACATTACTTTTAGTGACACTTCTAGAGCTATATTTGGCGCTGGTAGTGATCTACAAATCTACCACGACGCTACCTCTGGTGACTCCATCATCCAAGAAACTGGTTCTGGAAACCTACTTATTAAGGCCATTGATATTGAGATGGGTACTGTTAGTGGGGCAAACAATTTTGTAATGGACGTGGATGGCGCGATTGACCTCAAGCACGGTTCCGGCGCTACAGCCGTATCCACTAGTGCTACGGGTATTGACCTCCCTGCGGGTAAAGCAATTAAAGTCGGTACTCCATCTATTTACGCTGGTTCTGGTACTCCTGAAAGCAGTCAAACTGCTGTAGTAGGGTCTTTATACATGAGGTCTGATGGGGGAGAGAGTACTTCTTTATATGTAAAAGAGTCTGGTACAGGCGACACTGGATGGGTGGCTAAATAAAATGATTGACGAAACGAAGGATGCATTAGACGTGGTAGCAGGTTCAACAGCACTATTGACCGTGGCCGCATGGGTTCCGCCCGTTGCCGGTATATTCAGTATCATATGGTTCGCATTAAGAATATGGGAATCTGATACCGTGAGGGAGCTTACTAACCGTGTTAAATCTGACTAGCTTAATTGCTCCAGTATCTAAACTTGTTGGAGGCTATTTTAAAAACAAAGCTGAAGAAAAGCAGGCTGTCCACCAAGCCAAGATGGAAATCATCCAAAACGATGCGGACTGGGAATCTAAGATGGCTGATGCTTCGGCAACAAGCTGGAAAGATGAGTTCTGGACGGTCGTCTTAGCCATACCTGTATTCATGGTGGGCTACGCTATTATTGCTGATGACACTACGATAATCGACCGAGTTACATTAGGGTTTGCCGCACTAGAAGGTCTACCAGAATGGTATCAATATCTACTGTTTATCGCTATCTCAAGCTCTTTTGGTATACGAGGAGCAAGCAAGATAATGGGAATGCGCAAGTGAGCCGGTACAAGTACTTCAAGATAAGCGATTTTGACTGCCAAGAGACCGGCGAGAACGAGATGGAGCCTGACTTCATTGACCAACTAGATGACCTACGAGAAGCCTGCGGGTTTCCTTTCATAGTTACATCTGGGTACAGAAGCCCTCTCCATAGTATTGAGAAACGCAAAGCGACTCCGGGCACACACGCTCAAGGTATCGCCGCAGACATAAAAGTATCTGGAGGCCAACAACGCCGCCTTATAGTAAAGAAAGCTCTAGAACTGGGCTTCGGTGGTATAGGCATAGCCAAAGGTTTTGTACACATTGACATCCGATGTAGCAAAGAAGTGATGTGGTGTTACTAGGTTTATAACTGGCCGGATATAAGGCGCTACACTACCTAAACTAGTCATATATTAAACCGCTAATAGAGATTAAACATGACCATACAGAAGATAGTAATTAAGCCCGGAGTAAACCGAGAGAATACTCGGTACACTAGTGAAGGTGGCTGGTGGGAGTCCGATAAGGTACGTTTCCGCCAAGGCAACCCTGAGAAGATCGGGGGCTGGCAAGCCATATCTAGCAATACGTTCCTAGGCGTGTGCCGTTCTTTGTGGAATTGGTCTACATTAGCTGGGCTGGACATATTCGGTGTAGGTACGCACCTGAAGTTTTATCTGGAAAGTGGTGCGGTATTCAACGACATCACCCCACTGCGTAAGGCACAGGCTACTCTCGCGGCCAATCCGATCACCACTAACACAACTGGCGGTACAGAAAGCCAAATATCCATTGCAGATACTACTGGCGGATACAAGCTGAATGACTTCGTTACCCTCGGGGGGTCAGCCGATGTTGGGGGTATAGTCGCTGCTAACATAAACAAAGAACATCAGATAATCTCTATAGCTGCTAATGGGCAGTCGTTTGTTGTAGATACTGGCGCTAACGCTACAAGTGTGGCTACTGGCGGGGGTTCTAGCGTAACTGCTGCGTACCAAATAAACACCGGATCAGCTATTGATGTACCTACTTCTGGTTGGGGTGGTGGTACTTGGGGACAGGGAGACTGGGGGCACAAAGATGGAACCGTGCTATCCGCTATTTCGCAAATCCGTTTGTGGAGCCAAGCTAACTTCGGCGAAGACCTTATCTTTGGCCCTGTGGGTGGCCCCATCTTCCTGTGGGATGCTAGTGACACGTTGACTACTAGAGCTACTTTATTGTCTGCCGAAACTGGCGCGTCAGGGGTACCTACCAAACAGAACGGTATCGTTGTATCTGACATTAGTAGATTTTGCTTTGCTTTTGGGTGTAACCCATACCTTGGCTCAGATCAAGACGATATGTTGATCCGCTGGTCAGACCAAGAAGACGCTACTAACTGGGCACCCTCCGCTACAAACCAAGCCGGTAGCCTTACTCTGTCTAAGGGCAGTAAGATAGTATCTGCTATCCAATCTAGGCAGGAAATCTTAGTATGGACAGATTCCGCCATGTACGCATTTCAATACGTAGGGGCACCCGCAGTATGGGCGGCACAGCTAGTAGGAGAGAACACTTCTATTGCTAGTAAAGCCTCTGTTGCTTACGCTAACGGCACTGCTTATTGGATGGGTAGAGATAAGTTTTACAAGTACGACGGTACAACACAACCGTTACGCTGTGACCTACGTAAGTTTATCTTTAACGACTTTAACGACTCGCAATACAACCAAGTTACATCTGGTACTAACGAAGCATTCCATGAGGTATGGTGGTTCTACCCATCAAGCACCTCTAGCACTAATGACAAGTACGTAGTCTACAACTACCAAGAAGATATTTGGTACTACGGCACTATGGGGCGCACCGCGTGGTTAGATTCAGGGTTACAGGGGCATCCGTACGCCGCTACATACAACAACACGTTGGTAGAACATGAAGTAGGTAACGACGACGTGGAGACAGCCACGGTAAATCCTATTAACGCATTTATAACCTCCGCACAGTTTGACATCGACGATGGGGATAAGTTTTCCTTTGTGCGGAGACTACTACCGGATGTGACCTTTGATGGGTCTACAGTGGACGGTGCGGCGATAAACATGTCGTTGTCTACACTCGCAGACTCTGGGTCTGGGCGGGCATCTCCCGCCAGCGTGGGGGGAAACTCTAGTGCTACCGTCTTACGTACTGTTACCACTCCTGTAGAGGAATACACTGGGCAGATATACTTACGTATCCGTGGTAGACAAATATCTATAAAACTAGAGTCTACTGACTCGGGCGTAGCATGGCAGTCGGGAGTACAAAGACTAGACATCCGCCCTGATGGGAGAAGATAATGCCGGGGGATACTACTAAGTACAACATACCGTTTGTTGCTCCATCTCTACCTAATGCTAAGTCAGAGTATAGTCCAAGGGCGACAAACGAACACAACCGTATACTACGTCAGTACTTCAACCAACTAGACAACGCTCTACGCAATATTGCGGGGGTAGACGTGCCTTACGACGATCAGGTAGCCCGAGGAGAGATCCCCGGAGCGTCTAATATAACGGTTTTTGGCTACAATAAAGATCAAGCTCAGAATACAGCAGAGACCATACAGTACCAAGGAGGGCGTATGGTAAAGCCCGCTTCGGCCGCTACAGTGTTTATTAGTAGTGCGAATACCAACGATACTTCCGCAGGTTCGGGGGCTAGGACAGTCCTGCTTGAGGGGTTAGATGCCAACTACAATGCTGTATCGGAAACTATTACTCTAAACGGACAGACTCAGGTAGAAAGTTCGCTAAGCTATATTCGTCTATTTAAGGTAGAGGCTGTAACTGTAGGGTCTGGGGGTAAAAACGCAGGTATAGTATACGTAGCTGTTACTGGGGCTACTAGTGGAGTTCCTGACAACGCTATCTATTTAATAATAAGTGCGGACGATAACGCTCCCCTAAACACGTCCGCAGCGGCGGCATACACTGTACCTGCCGGACACACTTTGTATATAGACCTAGTACAGCTTAAAACTGACATACGGGCTACCATCTCAGGGTTCTCGTTTATCTCGCTTATATCTCAGGAGTTTGTAACTAATGGGGCAGAGGTGGCCTACTTTAACTACCCCCTAAGGTCTAACTTACTAAATGTAGACTTCCCCAACTACATTAAGTTGACAGAAAAAGTGGATGTAGAGCTAATTACTTTTTCCACTAACTCGAACGCTGCCGAAGTAACAGGTAAATTTACCGGAGTGCTAATAGCGAACTAATATGGCTACTCAAGACCCATACAGACTACAAGTAGCAAAAGGTGACGTAGAAGGTGTCATTCCCGTATTTATATGGGGGGTAAACCCTGACATTAGCGACGGCGACACCACTGAAGAGACTGTTCGTTGGGGCGGGGGGTTACAGCCCTACCGTACTTCTGCGGCTACTTTATATGTGAGTAGTAGTTCTAACAACGACGACGGGGACTCTGGAAATCAGACAGGGACTAAAACCCTCCTACTTGAGGGGCTAGACGCCAACTATAACTTGCAGTCTGAAGTTATAATCATGCAGGGGCGTACACAGGTAGCCACCGCTAGCACTTATATACGCGTTTTTAGGATCTCTAGCGTAACTGTGGGGACAAACACAAAAAACTTTGGAGACATATATGTAACAGACTCAGTAGGGACTAGTAGTGGAGTACCTACAGGCACAAAATACTTGGTACAAGATAACGCTAACTCTAGTACACTGCGTAACAGTAGTGCTGCTGCGATATACACTGTGCCTGCCGGATACACCTTGTACCTAGATTCTGTAGTATTCCGTTATAGTATTCGCCTAAACACCGCCGCCGATTTTTCTTTGGGTAACTTCGTTACTAGGTCTCCAGTTGCAGACTCTCCGTTTGTTTCAGACTTTAAGCACCCTTTACGTGAGACGTATTTAAACGTATTATATCCACGCCCCCTAGCCATCCCCGAGAAGACTGATATAGAGTGTCGCTCACTCGACACTGGCTCAGGTAATAACGATGGCGCTGCCTCATTCACTGGATTACTGGTAAAAAACTAATATGTCTCAAGCTCACGCGCAATGGCTAGCTAATACTCCCGCTCCTTCGTATTACGATATGTTGGATAGTGATCCGGCTGTACAGCAGTTTCATCAAGACCTAAAAGACGGTAAAACCATTCGCTCCGGCGACCTTAACCTAGCTAAACAAGCTGTACGGGAAAGATTCGATATATCGTGGCTTACGTGGGACGATGAGCGGATAGCTAAGTTTGGGGATATTCCGATACCTACGCGAGACTACGCTTCAACTCGCGGGTATACAGGCAACGTACTAAAACCTGACAGGGCGGATTTTAATAATGACACATCATACGGCGCGGCCCTAGAGAATTGGGGTCAGACCGTACGTAACGTGCCACCTCCAGTAGCTTCAGACTTTACTGGCAGTGGTGGTGGTGGTGCTTTGGAGCACGCTACGGGGGAGTGGGAACTCCAACAACAGCAAGTAGATGATCTCGCAAGTTTCTCCCGTGCTATGTATGGAGAACGCGGTATCCAAGAGACTTTACAGCGTTTTCCTTGGGATCAAGATGCTTACATCCTAAACCCAAACCTGTATATGGAGAGGGTACTTAGTAGCACCCGTGACGCGTATAAAGAGTATGACCAAGAGAAGCTGGGCATGTTGGGGTTCAACGCTTTTGACCAAAAATACACCACTCTAGCCGACGGCACTATTGTCGATAATCTGGCGGGCGGAGAGTACGACACTTCTGGAGAAACAGGGTTTCAGTCTTTTTCGGGTACGAGGGAATATAAAGAATACGACGCCATATACACCTACAACAACATGATAAGCCGGGGGGTGGATGCCACCACTGCGCAAGAGTGGTTTGACCAATTTGATGCTGAAGGAAATATGGTGGATCAAAACCGCCACGGAGCTTCGGGCAAGCTGATAATCGCTAAAGAGTTCGAGCGTAAGCGTCAGGGCTACATTGAGTACATGGATGAGATTATAGAGTCTGGAGACGTAGGTGCATATTTAAAAGCCTATGGAGATTCCCCACACCACCTAAAAATGACCCTTCTAGAGAGTAGACGGGACAGAGGATTCATAGAGGAAGACGACTTTAAGCGGGATTTTGTGTCGCTACTCAACGAAAACTCGGACAACTCCTACTTCTACTATGACGTGTGGAATGAGGAGTTTGTTGCTGGCCCCTCACTTAATACGGAAGAGACAGAAAGAAGGGGGGCGGACGGAAAACTAATCTTCGACGAAAATCCTAGAATCGAGTTGTTCACCGCTACTCCCTACGCATTGGCGCAAATAGGTTTTGGCGACCCTGAAGATTACTTTGAAAGGGGGGTACTGGATGACGTTACCGACTTTCTTTTTGCTGGTTTTGGTGCTGATCCCCGAGATATGTGGAAGGTAGTGTCTGACGATATATATGACTCGTTTAAGGATCAAGATGACCCCCTAGACACGCTAAATCAGTACGATTTGCTGTATGGTCAGAAAAACAACGGGCAAGAACAGTCGTATTGGGACAGTACTCAAGACCAGTGGAACAGCGCGCTTAACGCTATGAATACGGCTATATCCTTAATGGGGCCGATTCCAGCCGCTATTATGGTGGCTTTACGGGCAGCTAATGGTCAGACGATAACCAGTATGGATTATGTTACCGTTGCTATCGCCGGGCTAAAGATAGCAGGGAAAATTACTCCTCCTCCTAGTGCCGCCGATGTGGAAAAAGCAGTGAAAGCCACCGAAGCCGCATCGAAAGCCAGTGGAGCCACAGACGCAGCCGTTACCGCTGCCGGTGCCGCCGAAAAAGCGAGGCTACTAGCAGGTGTAGGTTTAGGGGCAATGACCTACAACGAAACAATATTACTACTCAACGCTATCGGGACAGGCGACCCAAAAGAATTTTTGATGTCTACATATGGTGGAAACTTCATACAGTCGGGTTTCGCTAAATTAGGGATTACTGCTGATAACTTCAGCCCCGCAATAATAGAAGGGCTAAACGACGTTACGAATAAGATGATAGCCGGAGATTCTTTTGAGGAGGCGTTGGCCTCTGCGGGGACTGAGGCGGTTAAAGATTGGATTGCCTCCACCGGAGTTGGGGATGACATAGAGGCGGTACTAAAAGAGTACGGTGTGAATCTGTCTGAGACTACCCTAAACGCCCTAAGCGCTTTTGATGACAAGGTGTTACAGCCCATACTCGGCGGCATAGAAGCTGCTGTGGGGGTTGATTTTTCTGATATAGATGACCTACTGTCTAAATTTGATGATGACGTACTACAGCCCATCTTCGATGACTTTGAAGCTATAGCAGACAAGATAGACACTAAAGTACTAACTCCTATAACTGACGCCGCTACATCTGTGCTGGACGGGTTTATAAACACCTCCAAAGCCGCAGGTATACCACTAGACTCCATGGACGCTGTAAGGGAGAGGCTAAAAGTAGCTACTGGAGATACGTTCAAAAACCTTCCTGAGGGGGCACGAGATGCTATTGAAGAAGGGCTAAAGGACGCTGTAGTAAATGGGGAGATAGACGAAGCGGCTATGACTCAGGCGCTAACTTCGGCAACTATTACTACTAAAATAGTGGAAGAAAATATAGGCGAATACGCGAACGACGTTGTGGGGGCTAGGTTAATGACCCAAGCAATCAACAGCGCTGTGGTTAGCGCCGCTTTGGGTGGAGACGCTTCTACTGCGTTTTTGATGACGATTGGTAGCGCCGCCGCTGCCGCTGCGAAGGACTCCATACGTGACGGAACCCTAGGGGATGACCTTGCCGTTATGGCGGATAAGGTAACTGGGGAGTTCACTAATACAAGACTGGCTACTGAAGAGATGGATCGCCAACAAGGTGTTTACGATACGAACTACTCAGACGCCGCCGCTATCCAGACACAGATGAAAGATGAGTGGCAATCCGTTGAGGATTTACAAACTTACGCGGAAGCTACAGGTCGCCAGTCAGATATAGACGCGTACAACAACGCCCTAACTGCGTACATAGATAAAGCAACTACAGAGTACCAACCTCTCCTAGAGACGTACGACAATAACATGACCAATGCGCAGAATGCGCATAATGATGCGGTCGAGGATTTTAACAACGCTAGTGACGACCTCAACGAGGCTACAGTCATACTGAACGACAATCTAACCCCCGCATTTTTAGAACTGGAAAAAGGTACAGTGTCAAACCTTGCTCCTAATTTTGATGAGTCTTGGTACCGACAAAAACACAACATCCCTGAGGGAGAGAGTGCGTACGACCACTACCTACAAAACGGCCTAAGAAACGGCGACGCTGCTAATGCAGAAGAGTTTGGGACGCAGTACGACGCCGCATTTAATAAGTTGATGAACACCGCTATAACCGCAGCGGGTATAAATCCAGCTAAACTATCTCCAGAAGAACTCCAAAGAATTAGAAACCGCCTCAATCAGACCTATGGGGGCGACATACAGGCTCTAAAAGACGGACTAGCGAACGAAGCCGCACTAACATGGCGCGTGCAAAGTTCTCTTATGGCACTGTCTGATTTGGGTGGCGCTCAAGAGTACGTTCTTACGGAAGAAAACATTGGCAGCATGCAAGAGCGGCTTGAGGCGGCTGGATTACCGTTTGAGGATTTAAAAGTCGGGGACTTCGTACCCGTTGGGGACAGGCGTAAATTAGTAGTAGAAGAGAGCAACCAAAAAAGTTCTATGGGTATCGCACTTGGGGGCGCTGCGGACTGGGCAGATGTGGTGTCCGGGGATGCGCGACTGACCTTTAACCCTGTAACAGGCAAACTAACGTGGGAAGTGGTGTCCACTGAGGGTATGCAATCTGTTTCCTACGACGACGAGTACGGACTAGTCCTTCAAGGTACGGATAGGTTTGGTAACAATGTACTGACCGTGCAGGAGACTAACAACCAGTACGCAATAGTAGATGGAGAGATGAAGCCTCTAAATGGCACCTTTGCTGGGCCAGATGGACAAGACGTATCTTACGTAAACGGAGGCATTAAGTTAGCCGAGAACCAGACGATAACAGAACAAACGGATGATGGTGGGTTTAGGTTCTACGAAGCCAATGCTAACGGCACGACATACGTGCAGGAGCAAGACGCGGAGGGTAACTTAACAGAAGCCGTTCCAGCCATGCAAACCGAAGAGTTTCAAGCCGCATTTGGGTCAAGTGATCCCCTAGAGACCTTACTGGTTACAGACCCCGAAGCATGGCTAAAAACCCTTGGAGAGATGCCCCAAAGCGTGGGAGAAGACGTCGCAGGTAACTGGTGGTACGAGACCGCTAAGGGCATGCTAGATACTCTAGAGAAATATAAGGATGCAGATTTTGCTTTGCCCTACTCCGGTAGTGTCTCCGGCATAATAAGTGGCGACCCCCAGACGGGAAGTAAATCAGCCGAGCAGTTTGTAGACGACATCGTAAACGTAATTGAAGCAACTAACGAGTTTATGGGTGGCATAGATTGGTTTATAGAGACTGTTAAGAACGTCCCTATAGGTATGTCTCCTGCGCCACACTATGCTGCGGCTGGGTTAGAGTATAACGAAAACATACACAAAGCCATGATAGAAGATTTTGAATCTGGACAATCCGAGATACCGGGTTCTACCTTCCAAGAAGTAACAAACGCTATAAGTGGTATGGCTAACGCCACGCATACAGAAGACTATCGACAAGCGCGCGATAAGATGTACGCGCTGCTAGAAAGTGATGGAGTCTGGGAAGCTATAAGCACTTACCCCGACATGTTTGTAAAAGACCTCGTGATGAAAGAAGTCATACAAGAGGTACCTACGTTATTGTTTGGTGGTGGGTTCAAACTCGCGGGACAAGTTATAGGTAGAGGACTAAAGCAGTCTGACGAGATTGTATCTGCTATGTCTAATACTTTTGGTTTTACTGGAGCTGTAGCAATCGACATGGCGGAGGCGTACGGCGGAGAAGCTAGCGGCGCATACGATGAGTTCTATGCCCTAGCTACAACCCCAAAATTTAATGCCGTAACCGGGGAGATGGAAGCCCCCATGACCGCAGAAGAAGCAGAAAGATTTGCATCTGCGAACGCCCACGCCGTAGGTATGAGTTCTATGATGGTTACTGGCCTAACTATGGGTATCGGTGGCGCGGACATGTACAAAAAAGTGTTTGGCAAAGACATGTCTACAGCCACACTTAAAGAGAAAAATACATTCTTGCAGATGTACGAAACTCTCAAGCCCGTGAGTTCAGAAGCGATAACTGGGGGTATAGAAGAGGGTAGTGTAGCAGCCGTTAAGGAGTTGTTAATATATAACTCTGGACTAGACCCCGATCGCGACTGGTCGCAAAATATACTTACGTCCGCAACTTTGGGGGCAATTCTCGAAGGTACCGTCGCAGGTACTGTAGGCGGACTAAATATTATTGACCCTAGTGCCCCCGGTAGTAGTGATCCGAGCAGTGTAGAGGGTAGGATTCTAATGAACGGAAATCCCACTTTCCAACTAGAACTAGCGGACACGATAGGTAACGGCGGTAGTTCGGCAGATGTGGAAGCCGTGCTAAATAACTTCGGTATAGAAGACACTGCTATCCGCACAGATATACTAGACTTGTCTTTTGACTCAGAATATAACAGTAGTCAAGAAGTGTCGGTGATGTTTGAAGACTTAGGGTTTGCAGCTAGCGATGCTGACATATCAAACTTTGTAGGTGCAGTTGGCGCTGATACAGACCTAACCGCCGACGTTGCCGAATACATTGACCCCCTATTCACAGACCGAGGAGAAGTGCAAGAAGCTGCGCTTGCAGAGGGTGTCATTCTTACCGACGAAGAAGCAGATTTATACGTAGGGCAGGATACGGAAGAGAACGTAACGGGAGTATTAAAACTAGATATACAAGACCCCGATACGGATGTAGGTACCCCTGCTGTAACTGTAGAGCAGATTAAGAACGAGTTCCTTAGTAACGGTAGAATTATTACTGATGCACAGGCGGAACAGTTCCTTGGCGATACATTAGAAGACGCACAAGCCGGTATTGGTGAATTCGTAGCGCAAAAGCCGGGCTATGGTATCGCCACGGTTGGAACTGGGAAGATACGTACTGCGGGTATAGATGACCACGGTGTTTACTTGACTGGCGCTCAGATGCAGCAGTTCCAAAATAAGTATGGCCCCGAAAACATCAGCGTGGCTATCGGTGAGTGGTTAGCTACTGAGCCAGAAGATGTACGCTACACTATGACGGAGCAACAGGTTAGAGACTTTGCGGAATCAAAAGGCTACACACTAAGTGATGAAGAAGTCGCTACGTTTACTCGTAAGACAGTAGGTTCCGCTGAGGTTCAGATACAACAGAGATTGCAAAACGACCCAGAGTTTGGCACCGCGATCCCTGCTACGCAAAATGAACTAAATGCTCTTAGAGACGACCTCAATGCTCAGATTGATGCGATTATGGATAACGACCCCAACGTTACCCGTATAGAGGCTATTGAAGGGGCTATAAATAATCTAGTAGAGGCCGACAATAACTTTGTTACGCACGCCATGCTAGCGACTGCCCTTGGTAGACTAGGTGATGAGATTGCTGTCGATATTAAGGCGACTAACGATAATATTATAGACGTAGAACGCAGGTTAGCCGACGAATTTGTTAAGGCTATGGAGGTAGAAGGTACCACTCGGGATGAGGCAATCGCTGCCGCAGTAACGAAGGTGTCTGGCGACTTAGAAGTAACTAGAGGAGAGTTACTGAAGACTATAAACACTGATGACGCTGCGTTAGACAGTAAGATGACAGATCTAAACAACGATAGGGTAGCTGAGATAGCTACACTCCGTACAGAGGTATGGGATGCTATTGGGGAACTACGAGTAGCCAATGAGGGGCAGGTTACTGATGAGCAGTTAGACGCTAAAATTGAGCAGCTATCTAAGCAAATGGGAGTAGCTAAGGACACCATACTTACTTCTCTGGATACTACTATATCTGACCTAAACGCGTTGGACAAAGAAGTAGCTGACCTAGAAACAGACCTCAACGGCAAGATTGACGCTAACCTAGCTGCTGATATGGAGCGTGATGATGCAGTTAATAAAGCTATCGCTGACATTGTTGCTGAGAACGAGAACTTTACTACCCATGCTGAAGTAGCAGAATACCTAAGCGATTATCGTACTGGGGAACAAATAACTGCTGAGATAAAAACTGTAGCAGATAGCGTAACGGCACTAGAGACTGAGCTGGTTAAGTTAATCAATGCCAACGCTGACGAGAGCTTAACTGAAGATCAGAAACTAGACCAAGCTATAGAAGACTTAGCAGGTAGCACTAATACCTCTGTCGAAGATATATACGCGCAGTTGGGTAGCGCGGCTGGCGAGCGTACCGCTCTAGATACTAGAATTACCAATGTACAAGGCAACCTAGCTAAGCGTATTACTAAGGAACGCAATCAGCTACAACGCCAGATTGACGCTAATCTTGCTGAGGGTCAGGACGCAGACGCTGCGCTACAGAACGCTATAGATACAGTCGTTGGGCAATTAGGTGGTACGGAATCGGCGCTGCTAGAACGTATAGGCACCGATAAGGCGGAACTGTCTAGAGATATAGCTGACATACAAAGTGATGTTGCGGTGGTGCAGGGGCAGATAGTCGCCCTAATGAATCAAGGCGCTACCTTTGAAGAGGCGTTAGGCTCAGTAATAAGTCAGCAGGATACCAATAAGCAGGAGCTACTTGACCGTCTAGGTACTACCGAAGAAGCGCTGTCCGATAATATATCGGTACTCCAAGCTGACGTAACTGGGATTAAGAACGATATAGCTACACTAGTAGCGAATGGCGCTACCTTTGAAGATGCGCTTGCGCAGGTAAGTGTTCAACAGCAGTTGGATAAAGGCGCACTGCTAGATAAGCTAAACACTTCGGAAGCAAACTTATCTGGAGAGATTGACACCTTATCCCAGTCTATATCCGCTGTGCAATCTGACTTAACTGACGTAAAAGGGCAAATAACTACCCTGATGGAGCAAGGCGCTACCTTTGAAGATGCGCTTGCGCAGGTAAGTGCCCAACAGCAAATTGATAAAGACGCACTGCTAAAACGTATAGGGACGTCCGAAGGAGAGCTGTCCAGTCAGATAGGCGATGTGCAGGCGCAGGTAACTGACCTAGGTACTACTCTTAATAAACGTATTGACGAGCTAGAAGCTGAGTCTGGGGACAGAGATGCGGCAACAACACAGGCTATCAATGAGCTAGCGACGCAGCAGGGTACCGACACCGCAGAATTACTATCGTTACTAGAAGAACAAAAGAGTCAGACCGCTGCTGTAGCGGAGATACTTGGTAAGCCAGAAAGAGAAGTAACACAGGAAGATGTAGATAATGTAGCAGATCTTCTAGCCTCACAAGACGTACTACAAAACCCGGACGGTTATGTACCAACTTCTGAAGATATGTTGTATGATGTCAACAATGATGGTGTAATAGACTCAATAGATCAGGTATTACTCCAAGACTCGTTTGCAGGGCAAGAAGTACAGTTCGCAGTAGAGAGTCAATTTGGTGATGCTACCGGGTTATACCTGCAAATAGCGCAGCAAAACGAGCTACTAGCTGAACAACAAGCTGAACAACAAGCATACTCTGACGCTAACTACTTAGCTGAGCAGCAAGAGAAACAACGGCAGCAAGCCGAACAACTAGACAGGTTAGGGGAGCAAGCTATAGGAGCTGTACAGCAGCAAGTATCTGTAGGCGCTCAGAAGCCGTCACCACTGACGCAGATTGACTACTTATTTGACGTGTACGGGGATGATATATTTGCTACCCCTCAACAGAAAGAATTATTTGCGTCCCCTTACGGCAGACGACAACCCACACAAAGAGCCGCGCAGGGTGGCGTAATACAGACAAATGACGAGCTTTTACGCTTGCTTGGAGAATAGAAATGAGTAAATTTGGAGATTGGGCAAATAAAAAGCTAGGAGAGTATGGCTTAGGAGGATTGAGTGGATTAGATGCGTCGGACTTAGGCCCATTGCTCGTAGCCTACGGACTAGAAAAATCCGGCATAGGTCAGCCGAACATCCCTCAAACGGGGTATCAAGGCGGGATTCCTAAATACACTGCTGTGCGCCAACAAGTGCCCCAGCAAGGTATGCCTGACAGACGTCCCGGCCAAGGTGGGCGTCAGTCCTTTACTGATACTATTTATGCACAACGTCCAGAAGACCAAGCAGTCCCCACACTGGCAGAAGCACAAGCAGCAGTGGCCGCACAAGCCTCCGCACTTGAGAGCGGGCAAGCAATCCCCCCAGCCGGTGCTCCTCCAGCCGGTGCTCCTCCTGCACAAGAATTAGCAGCGGGCGGCCTTGCGGGTATGTATAGTGATGACCGACTTAGCCCTTATGCTAAGGAAGAAGAAGACGAAGAAGAACTAATCGTATCCCTGAAGAAGATGGCGGCGGGTGGTATGGCTACCTCTCCGGGCCAAGGGTACTACTTAGGTGGTACTACTGATGGTATGGCGGACGAAGTTAAAGCTAATATTGATGGTAAGCAAGAAGCCCGTCTGAGTGACGGTGAGTTCGTAATCCCTGCTGATGTGGTAAGTCACCTCGGTAACGGTAACTCTGATGCAGGTGCCAAGCAGCTACACAGTATGATGGACAACGTACGTAAAGAACGTACTGGCAACACCAACCAAGGCAAAGAAATTAACCCTAACCAGTTCATGCCCGGCATGGCTCAAGGTGGCATTGCTACATACTATGGTGGTGGTGCTATTAAGAGGTTCAACACAGGTGGTATTACTGATGATGCCGCAGGTACGGAAGACCCAAGTGTCGGAGTACAGACCGGCACAGAGTCCTCACTATCTAATTGGGCAGGTGACTATGTTACTGAGATGCTCGGCAAGGGTCAGGCGCTAGCTGGACAAGAGTATCAAGCCTACACAGGCCCACTTACTGCGGATCAGAGCAGCCTACAGGAGCAGGCATTTACGGGTATTGGTTCACTACAAGCCCCAGCAGGTATGGGCGGCGACTATACCCCCGGTACTTTCGATGCGGCTTCCCAACAACAGTATATGAACCCGTATCTACAAGGATCACTAGACCCACAGTTGCGGGACGCACGTAGACAAGCGGAGATTTCAAGAATAAGTGATGCAGGGCGTATGACTAAGGCCGGTGCTTTTGGTGGTTCTCGGCAGGCTATAATGGAAGCTGAAGGCATGCGTAACTTGATGCAAAATCAGCAAGACATAATCTCGACGGGGTACAACACTGCATTCCAGAACGCGCAGAATCAGTTTAACACCGAGCAAGATCGTAGTATATTGGCGCAAGACAAGACTAATCAGTACGGGAAGGATATACTTGGACTACAAGCTGACGCAGGCGCTATCCAGAGAGGTATTACTGCCGAAGGTATTGCTGCGGATAAAGCGCAGTTTGAGGAAGAACGAGACTACCCATACAAGGCTATACAGTTCCAGCAGTCTTTGTTGCAGGGTCTCCCATTGGCAGCCCAGAGCTATCAGTATTCTCAACCTAGTGATCTATCGTCGTTTAGTGACGCACTTGGTACAACTGATGATGCTCTTGAAATCCTAGAAGCAGAAAAAGCAGCAAAAGCAGAAGCAGAAGCAGCAGCGGCAGCAAAAGCGGCAGCAGACGCAGCAGCAGCGGCAGCGGCAGCAACACCACCAATAAATTCATCAGGAGTGTAAGTAATGTTAGACGGCGGAATTGATAAATTAATAGACCAGAAGGCCGATGCTTACCGAGGCAATCCTCAGGCGTTACAGCAGAGCTACGCTAAAAACCAAGAGCTGATGGATCTGCTGGCTATGCAGAAACTCAAGACCGAGAAAGACGCTGCTGCACGTGATATGGCTATGAAGGCAGAACAGATGCCCGGAACCATTGCTGAGCAGATGGAACAAGAGCTGCTAGGCCGTAATAAGGATGAAATGGTTCAGCAGACTTCCGGTATTCTAGCCCAGAAACAAAAGAAAGCTGCGCAGACCGCACAGGCTATGGGTCAACCCGCACCGGGAGCACAACCCCCACAGGGCGCTGGTATCGCAAGTATGGCTCCTCCACAAGGTATGGCTCCAAAGCCACCTATGATGGCGAGCGGCGGGAGAATACGCAAGTTTGAAGAAGGCGGTGATGTAGAGGGCGACGGCCAACCAACCTCTATGCAGAAGACAAAAGCCAACATTACAGTAGCCGACATCAAAGAAAAAATTCAAAACGGCAGCCTAAAAAGCGCACAGTTCGACGGCCTAGTAGCAGCACTACCTAGTGGCCCTAATAAAGACGCAATCGTAGGCTACCTACAAGAATCTCATTCGTACGAGCCTACCACTGAAGCGCTTACTGGCCCTATGGACTCTGACATGCCCAGTGTAGATCTTGAAGGATCGGCGGGTTTTGACTCTTTAGCGGCGCCGGAAGGAGAAGAAGTAGATTCAGGAGGACGTCCGTCACTCCCACAGCGAATACAACCACCAGCACCACAAGAAGGGCTTGCAAGTATCCCCGATGCTTTCGCCACAAGTAACAAACAGTTTACTGAGGAAGAGATGGCGCAGACGGACGCCGGTGGAGGCGAAACTCGCTTACCAGAAGGTATGAGTCAGGGGGAGTTTGGCGCTTCTGTAAGTTTGGAAAAACTAAAAAACATTAGCTATAAGCGTAGGCAAGAACTAAAGAAGAAGTACCCTAATGCAAGTTTCTCTGAACTAGCCACCCTAGCGGCGCAAGATAAAGCCGCCGAACAGTCAGGTATAATGGGAGAGAAGCGCCGACAAGTTGCCGCACAACAAGCTGGCCCGACGGAGACTGCAACTGGCGGAGATACGCTTGCAGAGCTAACTACTTCTATAGCGGGCGGTGAAAATGGCGCTGTAGTCGCCAAGGAAGAAGTTACCGAAGAAGAGAAGAGTGCAGAAGAGCTTCTCATGGAAGAACTTGGAGGTATGGGTACAGACGCCACAAAACTCCAGTCAACGCAGGACGAAATAGACGCCGTATCCTCAACACCCTTATCTGACTCTATGCCTCGCGCTGTGGATGCGAATGGTAATCCTATAGAGGGACTTGCTGCTATAGACCAAGGGGCTGCTAAGTTGGCTGCCACAGATCCTGTCGCAATGCGAGCGGCGGAAGAGAAGCGTCTTGAGGATAAATTGAATCGCGGAATCACTGGGCAATTAGGGCCAGACGGCAAGCCGCTAACTAAAGTCCAAGAAATGCTCAAGCAGGGTACTGACTATCAAGCTATGATCGACCGCCAGACCTCAGGGGACGCACTGAGACAACGTAAGAAAGATGCGTTGATGGGCGGACTATCTAAAGGGGGCTTCCGTGGCGGCGCACAAGCCGGCAGAAATATGCGTAGGAACGTTATGAACGAAGAACGTGCTACCTTTATGCTGAAGCGTGGTTTGGACGTAGCTGCGATTAACAAGGACTTCGATATAATTAAAGCCTCAGGAGAAGGCGGACAAAGCGCATACGAATCCGCTGTCACAGATAGGCGATCAGGGCTAAACTTAGTGGCGGACATTGGCGCAAAAAACCTAGAGGCTGTGAATGCCAAGATTACGCAGATATACGATAACGCTGACAACGCGGTTAAGAACCGACTGGCGTCCATTAAGACGCAGCTAGACGCGAGTATAAAATCTCAAGAAATACGACAGGCTGACTCTAAGCAGTTAGATGACATAGCCAAACAGCTAGACACGGTTAGAGGGAAAATAGCAGAGGAAGTGGGCAAGATTGCTGCCGTTTCTTCAATGACAGATATAGAAATTAAGGCTATGATTACCGACCGTGAACTTGAGGCGGGTATAGACGTAAGGCAGAAAGAACTTGATCTACGCTTAAAGCAGTTATACCCCAATCTCAGAGCTTTGGCTATAGACGAAGTAGCAGGTGATAACCAGCGGGAAGTGTCGGATCAAAGACAAAGACTAAAAGACGAAGTTGAAGCTAGAACCAAATAACAATAAAGGTAGTCCATGAGCGTACTTGATGAGTTATACCGTCGGTTTGAGACAGCGTTAGAAAATGGGGATGAAGAGACTGCTAATACCCTAGCTTTCGCAATCAAAGAGCGAGAAGGTTCCCCCGCACCGGTAGAAGAGGAAGAGTCAGGAGTAATCGAGAACCTACTCACTGGATTCGGCGCAGGTGCGGTAAACGTAGGCGAGATGGCTTCGCTCGGTGCTGCGGCGCTCTTAGAAGAAGAGGATGAGACCAAAGCTAGGAAAGCTATTCAAGATGCCTTCGATGTAATTACCCCTGAAGGCGGAGACAAGGACTCGTTCTCATATAAGATAGGACAGGGCTTTGGCTCTGTAGCAGGTATAGCTCTTCCCGCCGCCGCTGCTGTATTCGGGGGTGCCCCTGCTGCCGTTGCCACAGGTGTTGCTGGAGCACTCGGTGTAGGTGCCTCCGCTGGTGAAGCTAGTGAACGTGCGCGTGCCGCAGGTGCTACCGAAGAAGAAAGATCTGCCGCTACTCTACGCGGTGCTCCCATCGGACTGCTAGAAATATTACCTCTGGGTAGATTCATCAAAGCTATTGACGTCCCCCTCATAACCAAACTAGCAAACAACGTTGGCCCTGAAGTTGTAGAGACTATAGGGCAGAGAGCGCATAGTGCCTTTATATCCGGTGGGTTCGAGGCTGCTCAGGAAGCCACATCGGGTGTCCTACAAAACCTCAACGAACAGCAGTACAACGCCCTTGCCGAAACCTTTGGGGGTGTAGGTGAAGAAGCTACAATCGGCGGCCTTGTCGGTGCTACCCTTGACTTGATATTGCCGGGCGGTAGTAGAGCACGTGGAGCTAAAAACGCCGAAGAAGCTGAAGTCGTAATAGCCGGACTCCTACCCGCACCAGACCCTACCATTGTTGTGGATGAAGAGGGAACCGCAGGTACTACTGCCGAAACAGAACAGGCTAGAAGAGACGCGGACGAGGCTCGACGTCAACAAGAAATAGAGGACGAAGCTACCACGGGTGATATGCCTAATGAAGATGTACGCTTCCCTACTGACCAGAGAAACCGCAAACTAGTTGAAGCCGAGCGGGGTAGAGAGCAGCAGGAAGCGGGAGACCTATTCCCAGATACAGACCGAACACCCAAAGAAGTTACCGACGAAGAATTAGCCGACACTATGGCTATGGAAGACGCGGAGCAAGAAAGACTAGCGCGTCTAGAAGATGACGACCAGATAAAAGAACAGCCCGACATGGTTGACCGTGCGGAAGAAGCACAGATACAGGACATGGAAGATACGGCTGAGATTGAAGCCCTAATCAAAGCAGACGAAGATAACCAAAAATTAGGCGCAGAAGAAAAACGTGTCGTGGAGCAGGAATACGCTGCACTGTTTGAGGGTACCCTAGATGTTGCCGACGCAGAGGCTAGAGATGCTGCCGCCGCAACCGGAAACAGGGCAGCACTAGACTTACTAGAAGCGAAGGTTAAAGAACGTAAGCCGAAAGAACGTGGGCAGCAGGAACCCCTGCCGGGAGTGCAGTCTAAGACTTCGGTTAAGAGACAAGGACTCAAAAGACAAGAACTACCTGAGTTACCTGCGGCGGCGCAAGAAGCCCTAGAAGCGCGAGGCGTTAAGATACCCAAGCCAGAGGTACAACCTGCGCCCGTAGTAGAAGCGAAGGTACAACCTGCGCCCGTAGTAGAAGCGAAGGTACAACCTGCGCCCAAAAAGGTACGACCTGCGCCCAAAACTAAAGTAGCGCCACAACCTGTTACCACAACAACCCCCACAAAACCAATCCCGGGTATGAGCACTGTTGACCCTGAGACTGGTAAGTTAGTTGTTGATACTCCAATTAAACTTGCGGATGCAGACCGCACCGCTTTGGCTCCAGTATCTGATGTGACCCAGTACGTCGATGAAAAGGGTAAAGACAAAGAGTTCCGCAAGAAGCGTCCGGCAGAGTCAGTGCCACGCTACGAAGACGCGAAAGATAAGTTCAACGCCGACAGGGTTATAGCTAAGTACTTCGACGCCTATGCTAACCCAGAGAGCGCCCTACGTGCCGCTGCTTTTGAAGTGGCTGACCCCAAGCAAACTGCCGCTAGGGTAGAGAAAGGCGATGTAGACCCAATCGAAGTTAAACGCAAAGGTACAGGCGGTAAGAGCGCTAAGGCTGTAGTAGAGTGGGCTAAAAATAATTTACCTGCCGAAACCAACACGACTATAAACAAACAAATCGAAGCGGACAAGAAACAAGCTAAAAAGTCTGAGAAGGTTATTGAAGAGCGCCAGTCAGACGAAGGGCAGGTAGAACAGAAGGCCGGACGTGCCACAAAAGATGCAGCTAAAGAATCCAAGGCCGCTAAAGAACGCGTTGCACGTAAGAAGCGTAAAGAAGCTGCTGCTCAGAGAGCCAAAAAACAAGCGGAAACCAAGACTGCAAAGGACGCTCAGAAAGCTGACACAGCTACTAAGAAGGGTAAGGTTGAAGAAGCCGAGCCGCTGACTGTTGAGCAGATAAAAGAGATTATCCGTAAAGAAGCCGCAACTAAGCCGGTAGAAGTAAATCCTACAGTTAAGAGTAAGAAGCAAGAAGCTGAGGAGATACGTGCTCAGGTAGAAGATTTTGTAGCCAAGGGCGGATCAATACTCCAAGTACCTAAACTAGATACTAAAGATAGACGTGCGATAAACACCCCGTTGTCTGCTGCTGTACAGAGTAAGTTGATAGCCGGAGACGTGAAAGGTGCATTAGAGACTATTGCTTCAGAGGCTACAAGCCCACGAGTTAAGAACATCGCCAAAGCGTTAGCCGGTAATATAGGCTTTACGAAAGTCTTTATGTTGCCATCGGATGCGTTGATACAAGCATTTCCAGACGAGACTAGTAAGACGGCAGCGCTATACGTCTTAGATGAAGATGCTATATATTTGCAGACGGAGGGGGGGCTGACTGTCGATACCTTACTCCACGAGGCAACTCACGCTGCCACTATATTTGAACTAAATCTAGATGTCGAAGGTAATTCAAGGGGCACTACTCCCAACGCCAAGCGACTAGTAAAAATGTATGAGGCGGTGAAGGCAGAGATGGAAAACCGAGGGATTCCTCTAGATATGTACTATGGTATGAAGGATGTCGGGGAGTTTGTGTCAGAAGCGTTTGCTGATCCCGAGTTCCAACATGTCCTAGATGGTATGCAGGTGGATGGTAAGTTCGACCGAGGTATGCGTGCAGGTATAGCAAAGTTTAAAGGCAAGAGAGTACTTAGTTACTGGAATCAGTTTGTACACACTATTACCGACATGGTACGCCGGTTCATGGGACTAGACCCGTCTCCCACAATGCTAGACAAAGTAGACGCTGTTATTCACAACATGCTTATACCCTCTCATGTAGGGGGACGAGGCTTGCTCGACGGAGAGTTTGGCCCAATAGACGGTACGGCTGAGTCTGCCGCTAGAGTTATGGACGACCTAGGCGACATACAGAAGAAGTTTAAAAACCTTACTGGTAGTAGGGAGTCGTTCATAGACAGCGCCGTTGACCTTCTGGGAGATGTCCCTGCCAACGCGAGGAAGTTCATACTTAACGTAGTAGGTTCACAGGGCGTAGGTGATGTTGCCCGTAAGCAAGGGTTCGGAGATCTAGGAACCAAACTACACAAGATGCTCAACCTCCGCCGGGGCGCTATGGATAAAGCTGACGCAGAGATGCGTGCTGTCACAGAGAAACTATCTAAGTTCGCTGCCGCAGATGAGAAGAACCAACCTCAGTTGGACAAGGTAATATACGACCCCGTGATTGGTGCTACCATTACTCAGTTAGACCCTACGCTAACAGAAGCGGAGGCAACGAAGAGATACAAAAATTCGGATGACCTTGCTACGTGGAAGAAGCAACAAGTTGAGTGGAAGAAGCTAGGGAAAGAAGGGCAGGATATGTATGTTGAATTACGTGACGCGTACAAGAATCAATTCTTAAAATTAAAAGACTCTATATTCAACCGTCTTGATAACGCTGTATCCGACGAGAGTATGTCTAAAGAAGCTGCCAACACGTTGAAGCAACAGGTGCTTGAGCAGATGTTCTCTAACACTACCCTAGACGTGTACTTCCCACTTACTCGGGAAGGTGACTTCGTGCTTACCTACGCCTTCGAGAACCCAAAAAATCCAGAACAGTCGTATGTCGTCAGACGTTTCACTACTAAAAGAGAAATGGAGCGAGTAAAGGCAGAGCTAGAGAAAGACTCTGAGATAGTTACTGACTCGATAGAAGCTAAGCGTGATATTGGTAAGGCTACTATGTATGACAACGCCCCACCAGCTACCTTCGCCGGTAAGACTCTGAAGCTACTGAAAGAAGGTAACGCAAGCGAAGAACTCCAAGATGCGTTTATGACTATGTATATGGATCACTTGCCTGAAACTTCTTTTGCTCAGTCACTGAGAAGACGTTCAGGCGTACTAGGTTTCGAAGGTAATTCCAAGACTGCTATACGTACCAAAGGTTTTGACTTAGCCCGACAGGTAGTGCAGATAGAATACGGCGGACGTATATCTGGAATCCGCTCCGAAATAAACAACGTAGAGCGTCCCAAAGATGTAGACGAGAAGGTATTCGCAGACTTACAAGCCCACATGGATGGAGTTGCAAACTTTGCTATCAACGGCGCAAAGAAGAAAGGTATGGAGAAGTTCGTTAAGAACGCTAACCAACTTGCCTTTATATACACCATTGGCTTTAACGTGTCCTCGGCGCTAGTAAACTTGTCGCAGATACCGTTGGTGGTTCTACCATATCTATCCTCTCGGCATGGACTTGGGGCTAGTACCAAAGCGATCACAAAGGCGTCTCAGATTGTAGGGGGTACTAGTGACTACGGTGGCGGCACGGGCATTGACGATCTTTTCGACTTAGACACTAATGGCAATTACACCGCCAAGGATAGCCTAAGCGCTGGGCAGAAGAAGATGATAAAGGACATGAACTTAGCTGTCCTCGTCAAAGCTGCTGCGGAGCAAGGTCAGCTAACCAAGGCATTCTTGCCGGACGCACTTGCAGCACATGAGCAGGGTAGAGCAGCGCGTGGGGGGGTATTTGGTTCGGCATTGGACTTAATATCTACCGCAGGCGCTCACTTTGGTTTTGCTCAGGCAGAAAGATTTAACCGTCAGACTGCTATGGTAGCCACTTACGACCTCTCACTGACACAGCTAAGAGCTAAGAAGAAAGCGGGTGAGAAGTACTACGCCTCTACGAAAGCTGAGTTTGTTGACCTGTCTACTATGAGTGACTCCGACATAACTGCCCTAGCAGCGGAAGAAGCTATATACCAAGTGCAAGAGACGAACGGTGGTGCGGTACTAGAGACATCTCCGAAGTGGGCACAGGAGGGTATTGGTCGTATTGCGTTTATGTACAAGACCTACGGCTTACAGATGTACTACACAATGTTCAAGTCGGCTAAGCTATTCACTGACAACATAGGAGATAACACTCCTGAAGGTATAGAGCTTAGACGCCAAGCCAAGAAGCAGATCGCTGGGGTGTATCTATCCTCCGCGCTAATGGCTGGGGTACAGGGCGTACCTTTATATGGTTTGGTACGTGCTATTGCCGACATGTTCCTTGATGAAGAAGAAGATGACGCAGACACTATCGTACGTAAGTACATCGGCGAAGGGTTCTACAAAGGCCCACTAGTTGAGGCGCTAGGCGTAGACTTTGCTACACGTATCAAGCTGAGTGATCTAGTAATACAGACAAACAGATACAACAATGACCCATCAACGGAAGAGGTTATTGGTTTCCACCTTGGTGGCCCTGCACTGAGTGTGGGTAATAGACTTATACGTGGTGTCGGAGATCTGAGAAAGGGAGAGACGGAGAGAGGTATAGAGAGCATCTTACCTGCGGCACTATCGAATGCCTACAAGTCTACTTTCGGTAGATTCGCTAAAGATGAAGGCATATACACCCGTCGAGGTGATCCTATCTACGACGACATGTCGTTTAAAGACCTAGCGTTCCAGACTATGGGCTTCGCCCCCGCTGAGTACACGTTCTCACAAGAGCAAGCTAGTATGAGCAAGCGCATAGAGAAAGGCGTTATGGGCAAACGCCAAGAGCTACTTAAAAACCTAAATATCGCTAGACGTTTTGGTGACGTAGAGGAAGCTAAAGAAATACTTAAAGATATAAGGAAGTTCAATAAGCGGAACCCTAGACAAGGCATTAACGGTGAGGCTATTAGAAGATCTGCCGGTGCGTTTAGCCGTACAACTGCGACTATGCACAACGGTGTTACTATCACTAAGTCTCTACGTGCTGACGCGGCTCGAAGTCGTGATGAGTACCAGAAAGGATATGAAGTGTTGTTTGGTAAGGAAGAATAAAAAACACCCCCCGCCTGTCTCGGAAACAGGTTAGGGGGGTAAACGGGGGAACTAACACGCCATATTCAGCAGGTACGCCATGCTCTGACGCCTAACAAGTCACTCTCGGCATGTACTCGGAACTCTAATTTCCAGTCCTTCTTCTTAAAGAATGCTTTAATCTGCTTTGTTGCTTCTCGTGTATCTACACAGGGGACGAATATAGATGCGCCTACAACCATACCCTCCCAATTAACTACCACCCTAACCCCATCGGGGCATAGGTCATTCAGCTTTAGAGTCGTCACTCTCTGTCTCCCCAATAGCGCAATCCACTGCGATTACCGTAGACGGAGGTAACTGAGTACTAGTGCCTTTAGTCAGGCGCATTTTAACAGACTTAGCGTCAAAGTTATCCTTGAGATCTTGTATAAACGACCCGTAGTTTATCTGTTGTTTAGCGCACCAGTTCTTTAGCGCTTTCGGTATTAGGTACGCACGTTTAATATCAGTCTCATACCTACCAACCAAGCGAATCTTAGGGTCTAGCTCGGGGATGATTAGTGTATCGAGTCCGTTACCATTGCCCTTACGTAGGTCGTCAGTACTCTTAATCTTTAGGATACTACCCCAGTTCTCGTGGATGTAGTCGTTTAGGGTGTCAGAAGCGGAACAATCCATACCTTGTACAGCCATTAGGTTCTCCTTTAATAGTCCAATAACATACTTAGTCAACTTCGGTATGTCGTAATTAATCAGTCCAATACGTTTTGCGATGATAGCGCCTGCTAAAGTTGACGCGGCCCCCGCTGACCAATATCTGTTTTCCGCAGTAAGCCCTGCTTCGCGGTCAATATTCTTCTGTACCTTATCACGTAACGCACTTGCTTCAGGACTGTTAGCCATTAGATGCTGCACGTAGGGTACACCTGCTACCCCGTATACCTCGTTCACACTAGTGGCGAACTCATCTGTAATCTCTTTCTCGTCGGTAGTAAAGAACTTCCTTACAGCGCGAGTCTCCATTATACGTTGGGCTTCTGCTTTCGGCATGTCCTTAAACATACTTATACGTTCTACAAAGCTAGTGTTACCTGTACTGACAGATAGTAGGCTCCACGCTTTACCTCTTAGCCGCTCGTTGTTACTACTACCTGACATACGACTACGTTGCTTACCGCCGGACAACTGGTAGGCTAAGTTGGATAGCTCTTCGCCCTTCGCGTTGGTAAGTTCGTCAATGTACAGGGGTAGGTTGTGGTATATCTCACCACGGTTCATACGAGACGCATATGTATCCCGCTCTTCAAGTACGTACTCTTTAGGATTGCCCCACACAGACGCCGCCATATACATAGCGGTAGTCTTGCCAATACCACTAGCCTTACTGTGTACGTGAAACCCTGCACAACTAATTGGCGAATCGTCCATAAGGACAGAACCAAACGCGGTAGCTACGATGTACTGGTGCATTTCAAATCCATCGCGGTTATAGAACTCGGCGTTCTTCTTCCACTGGTCTAACGTGCCCTTAGGCTCGAATATATGAAACATACTTGCAGTAGAGGAGGATGGAGGATTGAACCCTACCCCCTGTGGCGTCACCTCTTGGTTACCTAAAATAAAAGAAGAGCGTTTGTCGTCTGACCAACCGAACTGTCGGTGCGCTTCATCTGCTACCGCAGTAGCCTGTAACTCGTTTACCCATGTTGTAGTGTATTGCATTAGTTCATCCATTCTAGTGACGGCCACACCCTGCATAGACATATGCTTACGGAACTCGTCCCTAGATGTAACAGCAGTTAGCGGCACTGTAAATTCTCGCACCCCATCTTTTGGTAGGTGCAATCTCATAACTATAGCTTCCCCTATCTCCGCGTCTCGCAGTCTCCGTACTACGTATAGATCATTATGATAGAGTAACTTCTCTTCTACCTCCCCCTCAGGGTCAGTAGTTCTAGTATAAATACCTCCGTACTTACCCCTGAAGTAGGGCTTCGGGTACTCAGGTATGACGTAGGTATTCGTTGGGGTATCTGGTAAGTCGAGCGCGGGCGCTTCTACTACGACTTCTACCACGTTATCTTCGGCGGTTGCCTGTTCTACACGATTACCTAGTGTGATGGGAGATTTTATCTTCCCCCAGTTTGGGCAGTCTTGACATATGTCGGGGTTGTTAGCGTCAAAGCTACTGCATAGGTGTACATGTTTTGTGGTGTCATACTTCTTATCGGTTTCTTCTGGGTCATACCCATCGTAACCTTTAGATATTCTATGCGCTCCTGATCTACCTCCGTCTTCGCAGTGCTTGACGATAGACACAGCGTCGAACCATGTAGGCTCACTGACGCTGTTAGGTTCACGTAGTACTTGCATCAACTGCTCACACCCCCTACCTGCTTTGCTCTTGGTAAGGATGTCTTTAAAGTAGCTCTTATAGTTCGGCGTAAGTGCCGCCATAACTGCATTGGCTCCCGCCGTCCTTCTCGTGGGGACTGGTATCTGGTCTATCCCA
>Ga0209816_1000143_pt1 | contig 58107 bp, 53 predicted proteins | sample CoawatmetaG01DNA_FD_187509 | JGI IMG/M metagenome (GOLD analysis project Ga0209816, IMG submission 187509) | Marine microbial communities from the West Antarctic Peninsula - Coastal water metaG017-DNA (SPAdes) (version 2) | ecosystem: Environmental > Aquatic > Marine > Coastal ...
CCAGTCCATTAACCCCATCAATCAAATTTATAGAATTTGAAATTCCCGCTGATGCAAAAGCTGTAAAACATATAGCAATAAAAGGAAGTGCAAGAATTGCTGTCAAGAGTGTGAAGTCCACATTATCACATATGATCGGTGCAAAGAGCCTCTTTATTCAAAATACAGTCTTTAAACTGCTGTTCCTTTCTCGGAGATCATCCTTGCCACTGTGTTGATAGCTTGTAAATAACCCTCAAAAGAACCACAGTCGAAACGTTGCCCATCAAACAACACACTTTCTACTTTACCATTTATAGCCATTTTATTAATGGAATCTGCAAGTTGAATTTCATTTCCATACCCAGGTTCTTGGTTTCTCAACGTTTCAAAGATACTGGGTCCTAAGACATACCTTCCAATCGATGCTAAATTAGACGGTGCGTTATCTAATTTTGGCTTTTCTATCAACCCTTTAACACTTCCTTTAGTAGCCCCAGGATCAATTATTCCATACTTAGATATATCTTTTTTGTGAACTTTCATAACCGAAAGTTGACATTTTTCTGTTTTCCAAAATGCTTTTACAAGACCTTCAGTTGCACTGGGTCCTTCAGAAATCAAAAAGTCGTCTGCTAACAATACAACAAATGGCTCATTACCTACAGCACGTTCAGCACTTAAAACTGCATGCCCCAAACCCAGTTGCTCAGGCTGACGAACAAAAATACACTCTACACCTTGGGGAACTATATGCTTAATCATCTGAGCTTCTTTTTGCTTTCCAGCAAGGTTAAGGGCTGTTTCTAGCTCGATGTTACGGTCAAAGTGATCCTCTATAGCTCGTTTGTTACGACCTGTGACAAAAATCAACGTATTACAGCCTGCTTCTATAGCTTCCTCAACAGCATATTGGATGAGCGGCTTATTTATTATTGGTAATAACTCTTTCGGCATAGCCTTGGTTGCTGGTAGAAACCGAGTTCCAAAACCAGCAACCGGGAAAACAGCCTTACGAATTGGTTCATTCATTTTCTTTCCTCCTAATTTTAAAAAGATAATAAGATTCCAGTTCGTTTCATTCCAGTACCTCAATACACTTAATTTGAATTTTTGCGCCTAATGAACCTCCTGTTCATACAGCTCTTAATATAAGGTTAATATTTTATAAACTTTCTAAATTTTCTTGATCGAAATAAAAAAATTAAGAGATAGTAGCTCCCGAAAAATAAAGAAGTAGCAAAAATAATTGTGAGTATAGAAAGAAAACTACTTTCTAAAAACAAAACTCCAAGCAATGCAATTAAAATACAAAACGGTAAAATTATTACTGTTGATATAGGGTTGACTGAATTTTTTGAAATTCTACCATTGGAGTAAATTACTAAAACTCTCATCACTAATTGATGAAAGTGCATATGATCTGCTTGGTTAATAGAACCTCTTTGCAAACAGCGGCGAACAATAGCTGCTACGGTATCCATGATCGGCCAGAAGAAAATACAAAATATTGCCCAAGCAGATATTTCTGGATGTTTTGAGACTAGTGATATTGAAATCCAAACAAGAAGATGACCGTAAGTATATGCCCCAGCGTCACCCAAGAATATCAAGCCTTTCGGAAAATTCCAAACAAAAAAGCCCAAAATAGAACCAACTAATATTATACAAAATGTTCCTAAACCAACCTCCCCAACTGAAAAGGATATTATACAAAGTGCCAAACCTATTAAGGCTACAACACCTGAAGCCAGTCCATTAACCCCATCAATCAAATTTATAGAATTTGAAATTCCCGCTGATGCAAAAGCTGTAAAACATATAGCAATAAAAGGAAGTGCAAGAATTGCTGTCAAGAGTGTGAAGTCCACATTATCTAACCATAGGCCCGTTAAATAAATTGCTAGAAACCCAGAAACCAATCCGGCATTATACCTGTAAACCGGCTTTATATTATAGCCCAAATCCTCAAGGCCACCTGCCAATAAAACGGGTATAGAGGAAAGGACAATAAAAAATATAAATTGATCAGCCATTAGAAAAACCCCTATTAATAAGGCCATAATTGCTGCAAGTCCTCCAACTCTAGAGGTTAGCTTAGTATGAGATGCCTGTTTTGCAGAGATAGCTTCATTGGCTTTTGTAACAGACATTATATTAAAATAATTTAAGGTTCCAACAAACAATAACGATAATATGAAGGTTAAAAGGAAAAAGAAGAAAACCAAGGTATTAATCACTTCCACTAATAGTAATCTACATTCATTTGTTCATTAATTAAACTATCATATCCAAATCCAGATGACTATACGTTAGGCACAGTTTTTTATTTACCACCTTATGTAACCTCATACTCTGTATAATAAGTTTTTGTTTAACCTTTTTTTATGAAACAAAACAAATCTGGTAACACTCATAATTTCAGAGTAAAGAAGGATTTGAAAAACATGGATAAAACGAGAAATATGAAAAAATCAATTAATCTTAAAGATCTCACTCTTCTAGTCCCCTTCCTATTAATACCTATATTTGGATCATTCGCTCTTGGCTTTATATTAAGTGTGGCTATATTTCTTAGCTCGTATTTTATAATACAAAAAAGTCGAGATAATACACCTGCACCATTTAAAACCATCGGGGTAATTTTTACATCTTATTTTACATATTACGCAGTCCAAGGTTTCTTTTACAGTAGTAATTTCTCACAGCATATACATGATATTGGAAAGATTGTTCCTATCTTAGTAATTGGAATTTTAGCATTATTATTAAAAACTAATACATTTAAAATAAATCATAAAATGTTAAGCTTAGTTGCTGTCTCAAGTATATATCTAACAACAGTTTTAGCTTTTATTTTTTACTACTTCCCACCCGATGTAGTTATCTTAGGGCAATCATTTACGCAAAAGACTGGTGTACTGGGCCGCTTAGAAATGGGGACGGGTAATGCACTTCCCTTCGGTACTATTTTTATCACTTTTGCATTTTTAACTTGCCTAGGCTATGAAAGAAAATCCATGCTGTTAAAAATAATATCTTTTTCCGCTTTAATTTTAGGAGTATTGATTGTGGGTTTTTGGAATGGTTCCAGAGGTCCTTTGTTGCTCGTTGCCCCTCTAACATTTCTTATGCTTTGGTATTTATTTAAAAATAGTAAATATGAGCAAACTTGGCGCCCACTAATTCTAGGATTCATTGTTGTAACTTTATTAGCCATATATTTTATAATAATGCAAAATTTTGGACATAGTATGTCAAAAAATATGGTCAATGGCTTAAAAGAGCTAACCTATAGTGGAGGCAATGATAAGTCCGTTAGTGTTCGTCTAATTCTCTATAAGGCAGGATTTGAGACATTCCTTGTAAAACCAATTTTCGGTTTTGGAATCGGCAACTTAACGGATTCAATACTCCATGTCTTACCTAAAGGGCTTACTTATTCTCATTTACATAATATGTTCTTAAATCATATGATCGCGGGGGGACTTGTTGGATTACCATTTTTATTTATGTTAGTCACTTCACCGTTACTCATTCTTTGGCAAAAACGAGACACTATTTCTATCAATGATATTTATCTTTCGTCCTTGATTGTAATAACGATTTTTGGAGCTGGTATGAGTAATGTACTTTTCTTTCATGATCTTCTTGCTGGCTTCTTTTCGGTATTGATTTTAGTAGCAGCAATTGCATCGAACAAACAAGACAATTAGTAACAAAAAAATGTGGGAACCTTCTCCGGATGTTCGATGCGTGTTGGCGTGACCCAAGGTTACTCTGTGCGTGTAGGAGGGATCACCTACCGTTTCGACGCCCTTACACCTGCATAGAGTACGCCAGAAAACGGCCTGGCCTATAGGGCCGGAATCTTCCCGAACTGTCTTACCTTGCACAACGCTTCAAGCATCAAGTTAAAATACCTTCAAAAAGGTAAGCTACAATATCTTAATATCTTAATATCAAACCAAATATGATTACTTCTGCAACATATTTAACACCTTTTGTAATTCGAAATTCTATCAAATCCTCTTAATTAAGCAGTACTGAACGAGTGCCAACAAACTCATCTATCCTACAAAAATTGACTATAGTTATGAAAATTCATTTAAACTCAACTTACATAGAAAATCACCTAATGGTGCCAAAGCACTTTTTAGATTTACCAGAAATTGTGTGGTCACATCCGAAGTAGCAATCTTCACACTTCTAAATTTTGACATTTTGAAAATACTACTACTCTTAATTACTCGGCCAGACTAATACAAAGCAGATCTTTTAGATGTAACTTTAACTAAAATTGCCGTAAAAATAATCGAGATCAGAAAATACCTGTGGTATTAAATGCTAATATGAGATCAAAAAATCTATTCATTTTTTTTATATGCTTCCGCAGTTTTTTTCAATTGCTCGTTCATCGTAATAACTGGTTTCCAACCCAGTAAATCTCTTGCTTTAGAACTATCCACTTGCAAAGATCCAAGCAAACGATTTGCAATCTCCTTTTTACCCATCAATCTTGCAATAAAACTCAACCAACTACCTGGCACAGGAATAAGCCATAAATTTTCATCCAAAGCGTTAGAAACTTTTTTTAATAACTCGGTACCTTAAATTAACTTTGAATACGTACTTTCCCCAATACACATTTTATTCCATCTCGCCAATTAGATGGAGCAATGCCAAAAGTATTATTGATCTTTGAACACTCTAATACAGAATAAGATGGTCGAGTAGCAGTTCTGAGATATTCCGCCGTATCAATGGAATTTATACAATTTGGTGTTTTTAATCCAAAAATTTCTGCTTCAGCAAAAATAGCTATAGCAAACTCATACCAGGAACAGGCCTGATCACCACAATAATGAAATATGTCAGCGCCTGAGGTTTTTGAACTCAAGCTAGGCAGTATAGTTACAATAGCCTTCGCAACATCTGGGGCGTAGGTGGGACAACCTATCTGATCGCCAACAACGTTTAATGTGTCAAGTTCAGCTCCCAACCTCAGCATTGTTTTTAAAAAATTATTACCGTACTCACTGAATACCCATGCTGTTCGGATAATTATGTGGTTACAACCAGAACGCTTAATAGCTAACTCACCATTAACCTTTGACTCACCGTATATACCCAGCGGATTAGTCTTATCATTTTCAGTATAAGGTTTAGTGGCTGTTCCATCAAACACATAATCAGTGGAAACATGAATAAGCCACACATTAAGTGTTTTACAGGCATTGGCTAACTTGGCAACCGCAAGGTTATTAATTAAATCGGCAGCTTGCTGATCATTCTCCGATTTATCAATGGCCGTGTAAGCACTAGCATTAATAACTATATCAGGGTCAATTAATAACATATTTTTGTTTAAAGAAGCCAAATCACTTATATCGAACTCAATTCGTGAAGTATAAACAACTTCGTAGTCAGTTTTAATCAACTCATCATACAGGCAAGAGCCAAGCTGCCCTTTACTACCTAAAACGAGTACTTTCATATCCTCAGATCAACTAATTTATTGGCATTAATGTCTTTATCAGACAAAATAGGGTCTTCTAATGGCCAGTTAATACCTAAATCAATATCACTCCACAAAATACTACCTTCATCTGAAGAGTCATAATAATCAGTGCATTTATATTCAAAATCCGCTATCTCAGAAAGCACTACAAAGCCATGAGCAAATCCTGGTGGAACCCAAAATTGTTTCTTATTTTCCTCAGACAGGATGACACCCTCCCAATGTCCAAAAGTATTTGAGTCCGTTCGGATATCAACGGCAACATCAAAAACCTCTCCTCTGACAACTCTAACCAACTTGCCCTGTGGTTTTGTTTTCTGAAAATGTAATCCACGCAATACGTTTTTTGAGGACCGCGAATGGTTATCTTGAACAAATGGCAAAGAAATTCCTATCAAATCAGCATACCTGGATGTATGAAATGTCTCTAGGAAAAATCCTCGCTCATCTCCAAAGACCTTCGGTTCAATGATCACACAGTCATTTAAACGCGTCTTAACAATATTCACTTATAGCCACCTGCAACTTTAGTTAAGTACTCTCCATAACTAGTTTTTTTTAGAGCATCTGCCTGCTTTAATAGTAGTTCTTTAGAAAGCCAGCCCTTGTGAAAGGCTATTTCTTCTAAACACGCAACCTTTAAGCCTTGCCGGTGTTCAATAGTTTGTACAAATTGACCAGCTTCCATTAATGAATCATATGTACCTGTATCCAACCAAGCGAAACCGCGCCCTAGCACCTCTACCTTGAGATCACCTCTCGCTTTGTAGACATTATTTATATCGGTAATTTCAAGTTCTCCTCTTGATGAGGGTTTAATAGATTTAGCAATTTCAACAACGCTATTATCATAAAAATAAAGACCTGTAATCACATAGTTCGACTTCGGAATAACAGGTTTCTCTTCTATAGACAGAACTTTACCCTCACTATCAAACTCAACTACACCAAACTGGCTGGGATCTTTGGCATGATACCCAAATACAGTAGCGCCGCGCTGCTTAGATGCTGCGTTACTTAAAATATTAGAGAAAGAATGCCCATAAAAAATGTTATCTCCAAGCACTAGAGCAACATTACTATCACCAATAAACTTCTCGCCAATAGTAAACGCCTGAGCAAGGCCATCTGGACTTGGTTGAACAGCGTATTTAATCGTAACACCAAAATTTGATCCATTGCCAAGCAATCGTTTATAGTCAGAAATATCCACTGGTGTTGAAATTAACAATATCTCTTTAATGCCTGCGAGCATCAAAACAGAAATTGGATAGTAGATCATAGGCTTATCATAGATAGGCAACAACTGCTTAGATACACCCTTAGTAATCGGGTGTAATCGGGAGCCAGAACCACCAGCCAATACAATTCCTTTATAACTTGAACTCATATTACTCTCTCGCCCTCTCTGATCGATAAGTGCCCTAAAGCACCCTCTCCCACCATTCTGGATTGTCTAAATACCATTGCACAGTTTTTCGTAAACCAATTAATCTATTAAGCAAGGGGAAGTTAACAAAAAAAAGCCTCTGGAGGGCTCTTTAAAACTACATATTATCTAGGATAACTAGATATATAATATACTCAAGTCAAACCTATATACTTTACTATCGATAATTAAGAGCTAATTTTAATTCTTTAGGAGGCTCAGGAAGCCCCTTGAATATTAACCATACAACGTTCGTTTTTGGATAAAGCACTGTCCAAATAGTGATGATAATAGCCATGAAATATATATAAAGGCTCTTGTTAGCCACAAACCACTCCTCAAGTAACCCTTTATATGGCGCAATTACAGTATCGTAAAAATCAACTGAAGCTGTTGCACCGTGCATAATTTCCTCTTCTGCCCGAAATATAATTGATCCCACACCAGATAGACCGGGTCTCACCTGCTTGACAGTATTCTGCGTAGTAGTTGAGTATGATCCAAATGTTTGATCAGTAAGAGGACGCGGCCCAATGACACTCATATCTCCAAAAAAAATATTTAACAGCTGAGGTAATTCGTTAACCTTGATCCTTCGTAAAAACCTCCCTACAGGTAGCACCCGTGGATCACCTCGCATAGTGACCGTTCCAGTCCCCAAATTGGGACTATCTTTTAACATAGTAGCAAACTTGTAGAGTTGAAATACCTTACCGTCCTTACCTATACGGTCTTGTAAAAAGAAGATCTCACCCTCCCCACTAAACCTCAATACTAATACAATCGGCACTAACAAAGGAGAAAATACAATCAAAGCAAAACCAGAGAAAATTATATCAAAAAAACGCTCCATAATTACATCCTCTGATCGAGATACTTACCCGTCTCTTTGTGAGCAAATTCCGGAAGCAAATTAAAATATAACTTAACAATATCTTCTTTGGTCCAGTTTCCTGTCTCTCTTAATAGTTCTATACCCAACATAAAATTATCTAACTGACTTCCATCAAATTTTGGCTCATTTCGAATAACACCTACCGCATCAAAGCGCTCCATATTTAAATCTTCACTTTGGGTGAAAAACTCTTCAAAATCTTTTTCTCCAGTCGTATCACTTTTAAAAAAATAACAAGGCCACTGTTTTTTACTAATCAATTCTTCAGCTCTACCCCGAGCTTCATCCTCAGACGCACATTCATATGGTTCATACCCAAGCTGCCTCAAATATCTACCAGCAATTTCAGAGAAAGTGATTAAATGTAATTTTTCACTTAACTTGGGGAAGAATATGTCTCGATTTTCTCCTAGTAAACAAGACAACAAGCACAGCTCACCAGACTCTTGGGGAGTTACGAAATAACGCCTAACATCATTCGGCGCCGAAAACGGCTGACGCTTTGCAAAGCGTTGATTAAACCCATGAAGAAGAGACCCATCTGAAAATGCTACGTTCGCAAATCTAGCCATTGAAATATTTTGAGTTAAACTCTCACGCATCAGAAACATCTCCATAATACGCTTACTTGCACCCATCATATTAACTGGATTTGCCGCTTTGTCCGTAGAAACACAGAAGTAATTTTTAACACCAATCTTGTTTGCTAACCGCAAGGTTTTGATAGTATTGAAAACATTTACCATGATCATACGCATGAGAGTATATGGATCTTTTTCGCTTCGCACATGCTTTAAAGCTGATAAATTGAATACATAATCGTAAGGCCCTTCTGTAGCTATTAGAGACTCAAATTCTTTACCGCCACAATCTAAAGCAAAAGTCCTAAAATCCCCACTACCATAACCTTTAGTACTACGAATATCTCTTACAAGCTCAACCATGTTGTTCTCAGAAATATCGACTACATGCAATACTCTAGGGTCACGTTTGAAAATTTCTTTGGTTGTAGCCTGTCCAATAGTTCCTGCGCCCCCTATAACTAAAAATTTACTAGTCGAAACCAGTTCATACAAATTATCTCGAGATTGATTCAAGTCACTTTCGAATAAAACTTCATTTCTTCCAATAAGTTCTAAATAGTCCATCTATAAAGCCTTTGAGGCTGGCCCCAATAAAATTTTTAATTTTGTACTAAAGCATTATCCTAAACACAATAACTTCAATAACTGTGTTTATGGGTCACTATTGTCAAATTGTCACTTCAATTCTTTCCAACATGTCCACCATTGATTAATTTGAAACACTTCATTTATATTTTCCTAGTAAGCACAGTTCTTTTTGTCTTCTTCTTATGACACCTTTCTAAAATGCTGCAAGTCATGCTGGTTGATGATTTTACATTTGATATATTTCTTTCCATTGTGAAGTCTTCATCTACACCAAAACACACATCTTCTAGTTTTACGTTATTTAAACTTTAATGACATTATTAGTTTTTATAATATCCAATAAAGGCTCCCATCCCTAATGTCAGGCTTTGCGACTAAAGCTCTAAACCCATTTTTCAGCAGAGACCTTTGACTACCTTGGTTTCATAATGATCTCTAATTCCAAATATTTAAAATGATTTAAAAGTTCTCCATTATTTAAACATTCAATTTTTCCCTAAAGGTACTGACGATGAACACTGCTACAGGTATTTTGAATAGTGATCGTTCAGTTACTAACTGGACTACTAAAGTACAGTAGAGGCGATGGCTTTGTGATATCTATTATATTTCAAAAGAATAAAGAAGCCCATTATTAAACAACAAAACTGTATCCCCTGGAAGCTCTCCTATGCCATTTATAATGACCTTAAAGTTATTTATCTCTAAACATTTTTCACGTGGTAAGTGCTTAAAAGCTCCTCCATCACCAATAATTATTGTGGTGAATGAATCCTTTGGAAATTCGTTAATGAACGAATGTGTAGATGGTAGTTTATTGAATCTTTGGTGCCCTTCATTAGCATATTTCACAAGTTCCTTAGTTGGAATATGGTGTCTTATTAAAAATATATTTTTATTATAAGACTGTTTTAATAGAGCTTTTGTTTTGGGCGCTAATAAATAGTTAGTTGAGACACTGTCCTCCAAAATAATTATTTCATTTTCTGAATGTCGAACTACTTTAGCTGTATCATAAATAAAATCTGTCATTTTGAAGATATCTTTAGAACTCAGCAGGCCTATATCATGATTGCCTGGTGCTATTTCAATTTTAAAGTCATTTATAAATTTATTTGATAAACGTTCCCATTTGGCTATCGATGGTTCCAAAAATACATCACCACTAAATATAACAGTATCCAACCGATTGGAGTTTTTCTCAAGAAAGCTATCTACACTATTAGCTAAAAAATTCTGGGTATCCCGTGAGTGTGGAGATCCATATGCATGGCCAATTATGGCTATTGAATTTAGTGGAACTTCTTTGAGTTTAGGCAATTCACAGGTAGACATTTTGATAGTGTCACTACTGCTTACTGCAAACACTTTAGTTAATAAATAAGCATTTTTTATTAATTTATAAGGAAATATTTGTAAAAAGGCACTAAAGAACCCTGCACAAAAAACGAAACTGCTAATCATAATTATCAAAATAATATTTTTCATTTATAGTCTCTAATAATCATTAATACCCTCTATTTAAATAAGCTTATAAGTTACCATTCATCTTTAATAATCCCCGTGAATATTTTGAAAAACGTGAGGTTGGATGGTTTATTATTGTTTCTATGTAATCGTCGTCAGTATAAACTGATGTTTTAATTTCCATTACATTTTCTTCATCACTAAAAGATCTGTCAGAAAACGAATTTAGATCTGTATATCTGATGCAAGAGTCAAAAGTAATCCTAAGATTCTTTAACAAAAAGTATTCGCGAGAGTAACTTACTATTAAAATAGGTTTTAAAAGTCCATAATCACAATCTAGTAAATTATCATTTAAGTTCTTAAGAAAATTATCAGATACATATGGCTCTGAAACTTTGTACCTGCCTTCCAAAGAAGAAAATTTAGTTTCTTTCTTTAAAGAATTTACTTCATCATACCATCTTACACGAACTTTTTTACGAGGTAATATACCTTCCTCAGAATCGAAAAACATATCCAACCGATTTGTATCAAAATATACACTGTTTATAGTTCTGTTAGGAAATAATTTACTCATTCCTGAAGAAAATAGTGAGCTTTTCATCTTTTGCTGATCACTCAGAGTCAGGCGGAATTTTTTTTCTTTTCGAAAGCTCAAAAAGAATTCTCTTCGATACTGGAATGACTATCTTTTTGGTTTAAACCATCACAAGAGCTTTGATTTAACATAGCAACAGCCCCTCCAAACTCTTGTTTTTTTTGTGAAGCTTCGATACAGATTATAACATTTTTAGTTATTAGTTCTGAAATTGAAACCTTAGATAAATCTTTAACCGCTATAGCTATTTTTGATTTAGTTACTGAAATTTTTTCAACTTTAAAATCAGACATTTCTCCCACAGAAAGCCCTTTATCAGAACAATTTTCGAACTTCGCTTTAACTAAGGTATAAGATCCGCTACTAACATCTAAACAGTCATTACCTGCATTAGTTATATTGGATTCATTTATATCCAATTCAGAAAAGTCTAAATCTACAGCATCTGCATAGGAATTTTTAACATTTAAATTTGTTATGTTTCCAATTGAATTGATAATATTTAGAGTATCTTCACAATGGCCGTTGTTCGCATAAATAGATGTATTGTGAAATTTTGTATTATAAAAATTAAGACAACCAGTCATTCCACTAGAATTAAAGCGTTGTACATTTTCAGTTTGAATTAAATTACTTTTTTTACCTACAAAATTAACTGTCCAATCAGTCATATCTGCACTTGAAAAAAGTGCCCACCCCATTGGGTCATCTTGAATAACATTAATTATTTTACTCTTTTCATTTATATTGAAATGTATTCCACCATCAGAAATTAAAACCCCTGAGATTAGTTGATATTTTTTCAAATTTTGTTTTCTAATTTCCAATGGCAGCTGATGTGGTAAAAATATATGACGTTCTCCATTAAATGTATGATTACTTATAATGTTAGCTATATCTTTTTTCGTTAATTTAATAGGCGTTTTACTATCAATTAACGATAAATAGAGATGATCTACACGCTTCTTTAATTCTACTCGTTTTTGAATTAGCTTATGTTCCAATACTTTTTTTTCGTAATCTTGTAAAAGTTTTGGATTTGATGTCAGGGTTTTTATTTTGAAATTATTCCTAGAAATTCTACCTTGTATATATGCAGAATTTATTTTTAATTGGCTTAAACTCAATTTCACAAATTGTAGCTTACTTTCTGTATTATTTACCAACCTTTGTTCAAATTTTGAGTAAATATTGTTAATAAACTCTTTGTTTTGGAATGCGGCTATATACGGAAAATGGTACCCTTTTGAAAAAACATAGTTTAATGCTTGTTCAACTTTACTCAATGGATAAGAAGTTATTTTACTCCTTAAATTTAAATTCCCGTCATAATAAACAGGTTCAAAGAGTTCGGTAAAAACGTTGTAATAATATTTCCTGTTTTGCTGATATAATGCATGTGAACCATTCATTGCCAACATTAGAAAAAGATAGTCTTGAAAAACAGTTGAAAGTTTATTGTTTGGAAATATAAAGTTATAATCCTCAAATATTGTACTTACTCCGTTGGTTTGCTCTAAGAATGCCTGTTGTAATTTATTATATGAAAATAAAGTAATAGACTCTGCACTTTCACCTAGTAAAAACCAATTTGGATTGGTCATGCGTGACATCAAAACGTTATTATATTTAAATTGTCGTCCATCAGATGACCATGCCAAACTTTCATCACCCTCAAACAGTGGCCCTTCTCGCCGTTTATTTCGTTCTAGCATTTCTTTTTTTGCATCTTCTTGAAATAACATGGTTGAAATCATACCATTAATGTCTGTCAGCACTTCAAAAGTTTCTGGCGCAATGAAGCCTAACTCACGCAAAATTATAGTCCCAAGAATTTCGTCTAAATTGTTTCTAGTTTTAGGTAATAAAAGTTTAAATTTTACAGCATTCAGTATATTTCCATCTTTTAATTTAACATTTAATGAGCGAATAGCTTTGCCGTCTAAAAAATCAATATGATCTTTCCAATCACCATGTTGTTTTACTGATGCTTTATAAGTGCAGGTTCCAAATTTATATGTTACTTTAACAATTGCATTAAATTTTTTCTTAAGTTCTGGAGGAATATGGTGTGTTTTAGATGTTACAATTTTTGCAAAGTTTTTATTAAATTTAGCACTTTTGGCAACCTTAATATTTATAGAGGTTATTGATTTAGGGGTTCCCAAATGATTGATAAAGTCAGAAGTTTTAAACGTACAATTTGCATTCACTAAATTAGGGCATATGAATACAATTAAATATATAATTGCATATGATATTTTTATTGACATTATCCAACATTTATCCGGTAAGTAATGTTGGGATCTAATAATTTTACTTCAGTTAAAATATCTTTTAATTGGTTAACTTCGTTGGAGACAAGTAAATAGTCAATTGTGGTGCCGTCAAAAGATTCCGAAGTTAGTAGTTTATTTTTACTTAAAGTATTGATGTTTTTCGTAGTTTTTATTTCAAGTGTACTTACAGTATTACCTTCTGAGAATGAGGCTTGAAAAAACTCTTTCTTAAAAAAAGTTTTGCTAAAAAGTGACACCAAACTTAAAACCAATAACGCAAAAACTATTGTTCCTATCAAAAAGACTAACCACTTCAAACTTATAGAAGCAGCAATTCCCATCGTAATAGCAAGGAAATATACTGATAATTCCAGTGGAGATCTTACTGGGTTTCTAAAGCGTACAATAGAAAGAGCGCCTACCATTCCTAATGATAATGCAATATTACCAGATATCACTTTAGTTACCACAAATGTTATCAAAGGCAGAAGTGTCAAGGTGGCGGTGTGTGCATAGGTTGTAATCCAGCGTTGCCCTAGACGTTCAAATACTAATCTCAATCCAATGCTAGAGATTATTAAAATACTGACACGTATAATTAAGTCTTGTTCAGTTATTAAAAAATTAAACATTTTACTCTTTCAGTAGTTTTGGTTCTTGATTTGTTAAGAAAGTGATTTATTAATTTTATTAAACTACTTAACTTTTTACTCCGTGATAATCCTGAATACCCTTAGATTTTCTGTCTAATGTTGTTCATAGAAGTATAAGCTAGAACGCCTGGGTTTATAAAGTAATAAAAACTTAATTTCTTTATTTTTGATTATGTTACTTATTAAAACCATAATCACTTTAAACTATAACTTAATTGTAACTCTCCTCGCCAAATATATTTGAGATCCATGCTTCAATACTATACCCACCAATAATAGCTTTATCAATTTCTTTATATGGACAAAAAATAAAATCCCTGGTTATAACGGGATCATTTCTATCAATTATTAAAATATTGGCTTTGTCATAGAAGCATTCGTACCTGATATTCGCATTAGTAGTAATTAATTTCTTCTTTAAAGCGACGCTTTCAATAGTCCTCATAGTCAAACCCGATTGATTGGGGTGATTTATATCAATTACAATATTTGCATCATTTATTTTTCTAACCACATCGACTTGTAATAAAGATGTCCAGCTAACTTTATTATATGGAATGTTTTTAAAGTTTTTATCAAATAGTTTCCTCAATAAAAAGAAAAGCTTGCTTGAATAAAATAGAAACGAATAGGACGAAAAATTTGGCTCGATAATAAGCGTTTTAGACAAGATTCGATTTAGAACATCGTATCTGTCTGAGTGTAAGGAGGCTATAAAAATAAAATCTATCTTTTTAGAACAATTATTGCTTTCAGGTAAACTATAAACTGGTGCAAAAAATAATGGGAGATACTTAACGTTAGGATAATTTTTACAATCACTCCTGTCAAAGCTAAATACCTTATCAAATAAATTAATCTTTGTATCAGTAAATTTGACGTTTTTTAAAGAGTCCCAAGAATAGAACAATAATTCAGAGTTATTAAAAAAAAATTTCATCATTCTAATAGTCTTAGAAGAAATGGCCTCTCCTTTGATAATAAAAATATAATCAAAATCTTGATTTTTATTTTCAGTTATTATCCTTGAAAAATATTTTCTACTCAATGCCTCAAGCAACCGAGGATTAACTCTAATGAGCGCCTTAACTATTGAATTTGACGAGGGCCTTTCGTCATATAACGACACAATCGCCCCACGTCTTTCCAACTCATCTTTTATAATTGCATCATAGCCAAGAAAGTTAGGCGAAAAAAATAATATCCTTTTACCATTTAAGGACACAACTAACACACATTCTTTATGATTTTCGCCGGTATACCAGCAATAACTACGTTTGCAGGAACATCCTCCAGAACCACAGAGTTAGCACCAATAACAACGTTGTCTCCAACATACACTTTACCTAAGATTTTACTTCCCGCACCAATAATTACATTATTTCCAATCTCAGGTCTAGTTTTTGGGTCAAAGTACATATCTGCCTCTTGAGCTCCAAGAGTAACTCCTTGAAATATAGTCACATTTTTTCCTATTACAGAGGCTCCAATTACTGTCCCAGATGAATGCGGAATAACAAGGCCAGGACCAATTTTACACCTTGGGGTACTTTCTATTCCAAAAATAAAAACATTTAACCAAGTCAGTATATACGCAAAAAACCTAAGTATTGATAGTTTATAAAACGCAGCCGAAAGTCTAATTATTATTACTGGTAAGAATCTTGGATTTAAAGCTTTAAGAAAACTTACCCGCCTAAGTTTAATATCTTCAGCCAAAGGGTAATAAAGCCTAATAAGATCTTGGTTAAGAGTTTTTAATAATTTACTATCGTTCATTAACCTAACATCAAACCTTTACGCTTTAACTCTGTTATTGATAATTCAAAGCCATAGTTTTCTGGATTGTCCTGTAAAAATGCCCACTCTAGAAAATTTTGAAGTCCATCTCTAAACAAAACTTTTGCAGTAAAATTAATCGTTTTAGTAGCTTTGCTTATGTCAGCTTTATTATGTCTGATATCTCCCACTCTATACATCCCTGAGATTTGCAACTTACTTTGGTTATCAAAAAATTCATTAATTAATTTAGCAACCTCATTTACCGTTATGGGTACTCCTGTCCCAATATTTAGAGCTCCAACAAATGAAGTACTATCCTGTAAACAAAGAATATTGGCATGAACAACATCATCGATATATACAAAATCCCTAGATTCTAGGCCATCCTCAAAAATGTTGATGTCCAAACCATTCCTTGCCAAGTTTGAAAAAACAGCAAGTATTCCTGTATACGGATTCAATAGTGATTGGCCTGGACCATATACATTTTGATACCTTAAAGAGTAAGCTTGAATATTTGAGTTAGCTGCAAACATTAAAACCATTTGTTCTTGAACTTGCTTCGTCAAACCATAAATTGATGCAGGCTTAAAAGGCGCATTTTCATTAGTATGTAATAATTTCAGGTCAGCATCACAAATAGGGCATTTATTCTCAAAATTACTATCTAATATATCAGTGGCTTTCCTTATGTCAGGATAGACCTCATCATGATCTGAGCAGTAATATGCCCCTTCACCATATATAGAACGGCTTGACGCAACTATTATTTTTTTTAGAGTTCCACTTGAGTGATGTTCCTGAATGTAACTTAAAAGATTAGCTGTGCCTTGAATATTAACATCCGTATATGTAGCGATTTCATACATTGACTGACCCGTCCCAGTTTCAGCCGCAAAGTGATAAATAACTTCAATGTCATTTGAGAAGGCTTCTTCAAGTGAAGACATATCTCTAATATCGCCATGAATAAATTTTCCTTTAAGACACTCTTTAACTGCATCTACATCGCGCCCATGTATTTGCTCTGAGAGGTTATCTAATACATAGACACAGTGACCCATATCAATGAGTCTTTTAGCGGTATGTTGGCCTATAAATCCCGCACCGCCCGTTATTAAAATATTCATAAATGAATTCTCTTATAATTACAAAAAATGGATAGCCTGCTTTAAATCAGAAATTTTTACATAAGAATTATCTTCAGAATTACCGTCTTTAGATATTAATAAATTTGTCTTTATACCCGCTGCCTGTCCCGCCTTTATATCTGTCATGTTATCTCCAATCAATATTGAGTGATTTGCTGATATACCAAATTTATTTAAAGCTTTGATTATCATTCCAGGATTGGGTTTTCTATCAAAAGAATCTTGCCTATAATAGCCTATACCATGCTCTTTGTGAAATGGACAAAAATAAACTTTCTCAATAACTATCTCTTGCGAAACGAAGACATCAGTCATCCATCTTGTCAAATCTAAAAAATCAGACTCAGAATAAAGGCCCTTACCTATACCAGCTTGATTTGTAATAACAATAATCTTGTAATCTTTTTGTTTAGCTGCCCTACATAAATCGAAGACGTGGTCAGTGAAAATAAAGTCTGCAACTTTATGCACATAATTGTTATCAACATTAATCACGCCATCTCTATCTAAAAATAAACCTTTCAACCTCAATAACTCGAGTGATTTTTGAGGACTTTAGAAGCCAAAACTAAATCACTTGGAATGCCAATATCGATAAACAGTCCGTCATGCTTGTAAACTATGAAGCCTGGATTTTGAATGATGGCTGGGATGCAGATTTCCTCAAAGGAAAAGACATCTAGATTTGTAAAACTGCTCATGATATTTGTTGGTAAGTAGTAGCATCCTGCATTAATGAGACCAAACCCTGTATCTAGTTTTTCCCTATATTCAGTCAACTTATCACTCGATAAAGTCAAGGCGCCATATCTAGACACATCATCAACATATCTAGCGACCATTACAGGGAGATTTTCAACTCTCTTTAGCTCGACGACTGCTTTAATATCAATATCTAAAAAGGTATCACCATTTAATACAAAAGCATATTCATATGAGCAAAACTGTAAAGCGTATTTTATCGCCCCCCCAGTTCCAAGTCTTTTATTTTCAATTGCGTATTCTATTTTTATTTTTTTGTAATTATCCCCAAAATAATCAACAATAACATCCGATAGATAACCAACTGATAAAATTACTTTTGTAAAGCCAATATGATTTAAATTGTTCAAAATTATTTCTAAGAATGGCTTTCCATCCACCAAAGCCATTGGTTTTGGAACATCTTTTATAATACTTCTCAACCTTGAACCAGTCCCACCTGCTAAGATTATCGCTTCCATACTAACCCCATTAGCCAAAGATTTTTTCCTCGATTAAACCGCAAATAATATGCCCCACCACTAGGTGGCCTTCTTGTATTTTGGGTGTAGATTTTGAGGGTATTCGTATAAGATAATCACAATACTGAGCCATATTATTATCACTATCATTCATTCCTGACAAACCTACAGTTATAATCCTTTTCCTTTTCGCTTCTATCAGGCCCTGAATAATATTTGGAGACTTACCAGACGTAGAATAAGCAAAAAAAACGTCGTCAGCGCATCCAATTGCTTGAATCTGTCTAGAGAATATCTTCTCATATCCATAATCGTTACCAATTGCGGTTAAAATCGAAGTATCGGTTGTTAAAGCAACGGAAGGTAGTCCAGGCCGATCAAACATAAACCTGCTTACTAACTCACCAGCTATATGCTGAGTATCAGCCGCGCTGCCCCCATTGCCCGCTAACATTACTTTTCCACCTTTATTTATTGCGTCACAGCATACATTAGAAATTTGATCAATTACCTCGTGCAGGGTTTTATCAGAGCTTAACAAGGCAATTACATCATGTGTTTCTTTAAGCGAGTTGACTATATACATATTTAAATTCTCCACGAATATGACCCTTCTGATACAAAGTGACAGTTACTAGCCTTTATTCCTCTATTATGCAGAGCCCTTATAACGTTCATTCTGTTCTCTACGGGCGCAATAATCATTAAATACCCGCCACCGCCTGCACCCGATATTTTTCCACTTTCAGCTCCAGCATTCAATGCCGTATCATAAATATCATTAATAAATTGGTTAGAAACAGAATTAGAGGATCTTTTCTTATTTTCCCAACCTACTTTCATGGCATTTACAAAACCACTCATATCACCTGTCATTAGAAACTCTTTCATAGAGAGCGCCTGCTCTTTCATTTGATGCATCGCATCTAAAGAATTTGTAGATTTACTTTGTAAATTTTTACTTTGATCAATTATTATTTTTGATGAATCTCTGGAAATTCCTGTATAGCAAAGTATCAAACTAGCTTCTAATTCGGCAATTATGTTTCTGTGTAGTCTTAACGGGTTTATAATAGTTTTCCCCTCACTATAAAACTCCATAAAGTTAAACCCCCCAAAAGTTGCAGAGTATTGATCCTGTTTTCCACCCTGAAACCCACAGTTAATTCTCTCAACTGTATAAGCTAAGTGGGCAATTGCGTAGTAGTCCAATGGCAAATTAAGTAATTCAACATAGGCCTGGATCATACAAACAACTAAAGTTGATGATGATCCCAACCCAGAACCTACCTCGACCTCACAAAATGTTGATACATTGATAGGGAGATACTCGCCGTTATTATATTCGTTCATAACGACTTTATAAAGTTCAGTATGCAGATCAAGCACACCATCACGAACAATATCACCACCCAAATTGATTTGCTTCTGTATTTGCAAATCCAGGGCATTGAAGTGCGTATGGCCATCAGTACTCAATGTAACAGTAGTATATGCATAGCGATCTATAGTTCCATTCAAAACATACCCACCGTATATGTCGTGATAGGGCGAAATATCAGTTCCTCCACCTGCCAAGCCAAGTCTTAATGGTGCTCGCGATCTAATAATCATTTAATATTTCACCGTGTTAGATATTTGTTTTGAGTTTTTACTTTATCACGCCAATAATCAAGTAACTCTCGTATAGTGACCTCAAAATCTATTTCAGGCTTCCAACCCGTATGTTCAAAAAATTTGCTTGTATTTGGAACTTGTAGATCTGCATCAATCGGCCTTAATCTGTCTGGGTCTGTAACAACTTGGATTTTGTCTCCCATCGGAGATAAACTTAACAGAGTTTGCAACATTTCTCCGATACTACAGGTGTAGGTTCCACCAATATTATAATATTCGCCCGATATTGGGTTAATAGTCAGAAGCATATGGTACGCACGCACGGCATCCCTTACATCTGCAAAGGTCCTTAAAGACTCTAAATTACCTGTTTTTAAGATAGGGGGAATAGCTCCACTTTCTATTAACGCGATTTGCTTAGCAAATGTTGATTCTGCGAACACATCCCCCCGCCTGGGCCCTGTATGAGTAAACATTCTAGTTGTCATAACACACATACCGTAAGCTTCTGCGTAGAACCTTCCAATTAGATCAGTTCCAACTTTGGATATTGCGTATGGGGATGCTGGGTGAAAGGAACACTCTTCATCAATAGGTAATTTTTCTTTGGGAACTCTTCCAAAAACCTCGGAAGACGCACAAACATGAATTTTTGCATCTATAGAATATATTTTCAAGGCCTCCAGTAAGGACGACGTTCCTTGAATATTCGTCTCGTAAGTATCCAAGGGTGATTCAAAACTAGTTTTAGGATAACTTTGAGCAGCTAAATGAAACACATAGTCAGGCTTCGCTTGCTTTACAACGTCCTGAAGCGATTGGGGGTCTCTTAACTCACCGTACAGTAAAAAAACCCTTTTTTTAGCATTAATTAGCGGTACAAGTTCTGATATGTTATCTAATGGACTTCTCCAGCGAGTCATACCATAGATATCCCAATCGGTTTTCTCTAACAAATAATCAGCCAGATGCGACCCAACCATACCTGTAATGCCTGTAATCAAGACTCTTTTTTTATCCTTCAATTTCATTCCTCTCTTCTGTTTAATTGGCTTTATAAATGGAACCACACAAAAATGATATTCGAACAATTATCAAACTTAAACTTAATTATTTGCGGTCTTTACACCTTAGAATGGGTTACTAGAATCATATTTAATCACTAGATCAGACTTTTCACCTTGACTGCTTACTAATTTGTAATTGCAGGTGTGCAAAGATACTCTGAATTGAGAGTACTACTCTTTAACGGATCTGTTAAAACATCAGTGTATTCATCTAACAGTAATCTTTTCTTAGCCAAAAAATTCTTCCTAAAATAACTACTAAAGGAAGCTATAAGTTTCCCTTTACTTGTTAAATTTACACATCCTTCCTGAACTTCAATAGTTCCTGATTCAACTTGCTCTGTGATTCGGACTTCAACAAGCTTGTACTCTTTGATATAATCGTTAATAAAAATATCTCTCATTGCAGAACTTTTAATTGAGCCATTATGAGCACTTATTTTCTCAAGTATATAAAAAGAAAGTGACCTATCGATAACCGTTGGTAGACTTATCGATAGAGAATAACCAATTAACAAAAAAATAATAAAAGACTGTAATATCTCTAAGCCATTATAATAATTTGGCCACTTCGTGAGAAAAAATATAATTGCAAATAAGATAAGTGATAGAACTGCATCAAAGATAGCTGCATAAAAAATCACATTTATTTCAAGGAAATTTACATGAATTAAATACACTATTAAAAATAACAATACATAAAGACTAGCTGGAATTAACAACTTTAACATGCACTTTTTCATCTAATTGAAAACCTTATATTTATTACAAAAGTAACTCAACATTGTATTCATCATTGTAATCAAAACAAAGCCTATTATGTAATTATGGTTAGAAATATCGCTCCAATAGTAAAGAAACAAGCCATGGTTTATCGCCATAATGGTATAAAGCATGAGAAATTTAGACGATTGCATGAAAATATTGCTCTTCGAATTCTTAAATACGAAAACCCTGTTCCCAAAAAAAGATGAAAGTGCCCCAAAAACAGAACCTATCAGGTTTGAAATCCCATAATAATTTAGCATTAGGAAATTAATACAAAGGTAAAGTATTAAAAAATGGACGGCAGTAGCGATTAGTCCATTTATAATAAACCTCATTACTTCACTAATATTAATAATATTTTTCATAGAAGGTACTTAAAATCCAGTAAATTCAACATTTTTTTTGTCGGGTTTTAATTTAAAGAAAGGTTTAAATTCCAATCAACTGCGCTTAGGGGACACGTTATTTTAGTTCTCAAAGTTAGCTACATAACATCCAGGTAGGCTGTCTGAATTATAACTTAATATCCAAGCATTTTTGTTCTTAGTTCTATTAAATGGATTTCTAGTTGATAAATAATTTTCCCTTGGCCCAATCACATTAGTACCAATACAACCTTCAAACACTTTAAATGTTTCAGATTGGGTATAGTCATCCTCTAAAATCATTATATGGGTAGCACTACCTTTTTTAATTTGATCCAAATAAATTAAAGGGTCAGTATCATTTAAATCTGTATATTCCATCCAATCTAATGACATTAGCTTGTTATTTGAAAAAGACATAGATCTGTTTGGAACAAGCATAACAGCATCTGGAAGTAGCGAACTATTAGCCCATACCATCAAATCATAACCATTGGCATTTTTTGTAAGTACATCATGCCTTAACTGATTTGAAAAAATACCAGGAAGAGTACTAATTATCCCAAATGTCAGCATCATAATTACCGCTGCAGACTGAATTATTAATAAAATATTTATACGAGTTAGATCTCTAACTTTTATATTTTGCTTCCCTTGAATAGATAAAGCTATCAAAATCCAAACAAAGGGTTCTAGGAAATGTCTAGTTGTATTCGGTCCAAAAATTACCAATAAAACTAAAACAGAAAAACTCAACGAATAAATTATTATTAAATTTATAGTTTTTGGAATCTTTAGGAAAATACAGACAGACAAACTTAACCCAATGATCATTGTAATCTTACCAACAGAAGCAGGTAAAATTAAAAATAAAGGGAAAGGAAAAGGTCCATCACTATACGAACTAAGCATATCTTCAAAATTGCTATAGCCGGGTAATTCCCCAGGGAAAGCAGCAACAAGAGATTCGAAAATACCGGAATCATAATAAATAATTTTCCAGATCATAGATGGCATCATTACTAAAACAAAAAAGAAGGATCCTATCATAGTTGCTTTGAAAAGGTAGCCATCTTTAATCATAATACAATATGCGGTTAAGCCAATCGCACCACCACCGAGTAAATACAAGAATTTTAATTGTACTGAACTCATAACTAATAAAGAGATGAGTCCAAAACTTAATAACCTATCCTTTACTTGAAATGTATTAGAATATGGGACTATCAGTAATGCCATCGCAAGGGAAGTCATAGCTAAAGGTAATAATTGCGGTTTAGCAGATCCGGAAAGAAAAACAAATACCGGCGTACATAGGAGTGCTAACACCAAAGTTAATTTCCAGCTTTTATCTTCCTCAGAAACATTACTCTTAATAAAGTATATTATTGAGGTAATTGATATCAAGCCAAAAAATTGCATTAGTGGCCCAAATTGCTCCGCTCCAATAATCAACCCCAGCGCATTTAAGACCTCACCACCTCCTGCAAGTCTGCTATGGAACCATTCCGGTGTTATTGTAATACCGTTATTGTTAATAATACTAATAGCTATTCCAATGTGATAATCAATGGAGTCAGCATTTGTGGTTGGCCCAATTGAAAATAAGAAGTAGCCAAAAATAAGACAACTTATTATAAATAATAATTTTTTATCAAAATTTAAATGAGACTTTTCTTTTAGTAATCGAACCCTTGAACTTAATGATTTCAGTAACCCTATTCCATAAATAAACCCAACCGAAGCTATGGCAACCGCTATGCTTTTTAAGATTATATGATTTAGAAGGGAAAAAAGGGCTAGTGGATAGAGGATGGCCAATATGAAAGAAATACCAATAATAGGATTTTGATATTTTAACCAGTCAATATTGTTTACTGAAAACCCAGATAATCTAACAATATTTGAACCAACAAAAGAGACACCAGCAATCAACGATAATGATAAAAGTACAGAAATGGGGCCTGACACCACAAAGCTTTCTAGGCTATACATTAATTTACTCCTAAGTTAGCAGACACCATATTAGTAATCTTGCTTTCCAAATAATTATCAATCGATTGACCGATTAGACCCCCAAGAGGATAATCACTACGATCAGTGCATTATTTTCTATTTCAACAAGTAAAGGCAATTACAAAGTAGGAGAGCATAAATCAAGCTCAATATATTTAATACTAGCGTTTTTTTTACCAGAATTAGAAAGATATTTATTCAAAACATTATCAAAATGATTAATAAAAGCCGGCTCTACGCTATCTCCAATTGACGATGAGCCTCCAATTATAAGTATGTTTCTCATGGGTTTGATTTATGGACCTGATTAACATAACGCTTATATGCAAGCTCATCATGCTGACGATTCCCGGCAACACCACTTAAAAGTAATGTCATTAATGTAAGAGTCCCCGTTTGAAGAAAAACCAACATAAAAATTCCCATAACAATAGAAAACCATCCAGGAGTTGCAATACCTACAAATTTTAGAAGTATGGCTATAAACCCTCCAAGGATAGACAAAAAAGCGACAATTGCGCAAAAAACCCCAACCCTAACTAAAACTTGCTCAGAAAAAACCATTAAACCTTTAAACCCATGAAGAGCAAAACCCACAAAATTTAATTTTGATTGCCCAAAATATCTTTTCCCTCTATCCAGAAAACACGAGCTTAGTCTTAATTTTGATGATAATACACAGGCGGCAAGATGGGTCCATAACTCTGGCATTATGACAATTCTTTTAAGTGCTTTAGATTTAATGCACATGAAATTACCAAAAGCGATAGATCTGCCAGTTAACGCCTTGAAGATAATTTTGTAAATATTATAAAAAATAATAAATTGCCTTGACTCAGATCTGGCTTTTCGGCTCCCCACTGCAACATCAACATCTTTCATATTACAGGAATCGATTAATGCTTTTATATTGTGAGGACTATCTTCGCCATCCGCATCCATGACGACAACATTCTCAGCCCATTCCAGTTTATCCGAAACGTATTGAAGCCCAATTGCAATTGCCATCTGATGACCAACATTTTTTTTTAATTCAACAACCACTCCCTCAATATCTAACCTTTTCAGAAAATTTATGTTGAATGGATTTACTAAAGACCCATCTTCTACGGCAACAATAAAAATATTTTTTTTGTAAATTTTTTTTAACTCTGACAGTAGCTTTTCTACAGAATCAGTGTCTTCATAAATTGGAGTAACTATAACAATTTTTTGTTTCATTCTGGCTACCTGAATAATTTTTAATGACCACGGGTGTATACTAGTCCGTCTAGCGCATTTTGACCACAGGCTTGAAGGAACTTGTTAATAAGGCTTTGGAAGCTTTGAACAAAGCATCTCAGTGTCTAGTGCGCTACTTAGACAATTTGACAATAAGAATTTCGTTTATTTGAGTGTGTAGAAAAATCACTAAACTAGTAAGTAGCATGCCATTCTTCACATCAACCAAGCTCATAATTAACTTAGCGCTTTTTTAAAGTATGGTATCGACAAGTTTAAACCCTCATCTAAATCAATAATTGGCTCCCAATCAAATGCTAATCTTGCTAGAGAAATATCCGGCTTTCTTTGTTTGGGGTCATCTTCTGGAATCGATTGAAATATAATATTTGAGGAGCTGCCAGTCTTATCTATTACTTTTTGAGCTAATTCCAAAATACTAAATTCTTTAGGGTTGCCAATATTAAATGGTCCAGCAGCCTTTTTGCCAATTTTCATGTATTTATAAATAACACTTACTAAGTCGGTTACATAGCAGAAACTTCTAGTTTGTCTGCCGTCACCGTAAATTGTTATGTCTTTATTCTCTAAGGCCTGGACTATAAAATTACTCACTACCCTGCCATCATTAGTATCCATTTGGGGCCCGTAAGTATTAAAGATCCTAACGACCTTGATGTCCATATTAAATGTCCTGTTAAAGTCAAACATAAGTGTCTCTGCGGCTCTCTTACCTTCGTCATAACAACTTCTAATCCCGATAGGGTTTACATGGCCCCAATACCCCTCATGTTGAGGATGAACCAACGGATCTCCATAAACCTCACTAGTACTGGTATGCAAGATTTTTGCGTTACATTTCCTAGCTAAATTTAGTGTATTCATAGCACCCAGGAAGCAGGTCTTAATTGTGATGATTGGGTCTTTTTGATAATGAACTGGAGATGCAGGGCACGCTAAATTGTAAATTTCATGAAAATCAATATTTAACTCAATCGGGTCACACACGTCCTGCTCAATAAAGACAAACCTTTTGTTTCCTTTTAAGTGTTCGATGCTTTTGATGGACCCTGTATATAGATTATCAAGACACCATATTTTGACTTTATTGTCATATTTAAAAATGTGGTCAATTAAATTTGAACCAAGAAACCCCGCCCCACCCGTTATGAGAATATTTTTCATATCACTGATCCGTACCATATATATCCCGAGTAAAAATCTTGTTCCTAATATCTAAAATCTCTTCCGTAATTCTATTTGTAATAACCAATTCACACTTATTTTTAAACACATCCAAATCATTTTCTACATTGCACCCAAGAAAATATTTCAAGTCTATTTTTGGTTCAAAGATAATGACATTTATATTATTTTCGATTAACCCAGAAATAATATCTAAAATTGCTGAAGATCTAAAATTGTCTGAACCAGATTTCATTATCAGCCGGTGTATACCAACTTCGGTAACTTGCATGCCTACTATAGTAGAAACAATATATTTTTTCCTAACCTCATTTGAATCAACGATTGCTTTTATTAATTTGTTAGGTATTCCTTCATAATCAGCAGAGAGTTGCTTTGTATCCTTTGGTAGACAATATCCACCATAACCAAATGATGGATTATTATAATGATGCCCTATCCTTGGATCTGAAGAGACACCCTCAACTATTTGCTTGGTATTTAAACTTTTTGAGATACAGTATGTATCTAATTCATTAAAGAAAGACACTCTCATAGCCAAATAAGAATTACTAAATAACTTGATAGCCTCAGCCTCTTGGGTATCTGTAAAAATGACCTGCACATCCTTGTTGTCACTACTTGATAGTAAAAGTTGTGCAACAGAATTAGACGACGGCCCCTTATCTCCTACAACAAGTCTAGAAGGGTCAAAGATATCAGCTAATGAATGCCCTTCTCTAAGAAATTCTGGGCAAAAAATAATATTGTCATATCCAAATTTTTTTCTGACAAAATCAACAAACCCAACTGGTATTGTAGATCTAATAATAATCACTGCATTACTGTTAATCTCTAGAATATCACTGATAACTGTCTCTACTGTAAGAGTATTAAAATGATTGGTTTCCTCATCATAATTGGTCGGAGTAGCGATGATAATAAATTCAGAATCCTTAAACGCCTCCTGTTTCGATGAGGTGGCACTTAGGTGTAGCTTTCCATTTTCCAGATATTTAACTATATCTAACTCATTGAGCGGCGATTTTTTTTCGTTAATTAATAAAACTTTTTCCACATCAATGTCATATGCAATAACAGGATTATATCTAGCCAACGCTATTGCGTTTGAGAGCCCAACGTAGCCTATACCAACGACTGCAATTTTTCTGCTTGAGAACATAAGTAAATCCAAAAATTAGTAATTATGTAAAACGTAACTTCCCTATACCTAAATATTTTTATATAGCAACAAAACATTTAAGATAATAATTTGTATAAAAATAATCACTTAACAACATTTTTATAACCTTTTTCATCCATCCATATAGAGGAGTCTTAGGCGTATATATAGCTCATTTTTGCTAAATCAGAAAAATCCCTCCGAAACACTAATTTTAAAACCTTGCGGTATCAAAGTTATCGAGCAACCATTGATGCGTTTCAGTGATCCCCCTTTTTAGATCAAAAGAGGGGAAAAAATTTACGTCCAACAGTTTGTCTATATTATAATACCGTAACAACTGCCCATCAGGCTTGGTGGAATCGTAAGTTATTTCTAATTTGTCTTGATATATTTCAGATAAAATATTCACTATATCTATGATTTTATGCCTATGGCCGCTACCAATATTTACTGGGCCAGATAGATGCTCCATACTGAGATATAACGCTTTAGCAATGTCCTCAGAATAACTAAAATCTCTTACAGCGATCCCTGAACCCCATATGTTCACTGGAGTTTTGTCTTTATCAGAAAGAATAAATTTGTGAATCAATGATGGTACAACATGTCCATGATCTAAATTAAAAGAATCATGAGGGCCAAAAATATTTCCACTGACTGCAAAAATATAATCAGTTCCGTCTTGCAGTTTAATCGCTTCAAGATGAGCTAACATCAATCTTTTTGAATGTGCATATGCTGCTTCTGATTCATGAGGCGCGCCCAGCCAGATTTGATCTTCAAATAACTCCTCCGCCCCTAAATCAGGATAAACGCAACCAGAACCCATTGCCACTACTTTTTTAACGCCCATTTCCCGAGAGCGCTCTACAACATTAGTGTTTATCATTACGTTTTCATAAAGTACGTCGGCTTGATATTTAGCATTCCCTCCTATCCCAAACACTTTTGCCGCTAGATGAAATACATAATCAGGCTTTATTCTGCCAAAAACTTCGTGAACTTGATTTTTTTCAATTAAATTACAATCTTTTGAGGACAGCGGCCAAAGGTTAGTAAATCCATTTTTTCTTAAAACCTTTAACAGGGCATTTCCAACAAGACCCGACGCTCCTGTTATTAAGATTTTATCATTTTTATCCATGATATCATCTTTTATTATTCTTTTCATTTTGAGTTACTCCAGCGCCAAACATCACGGCACATATCTTCAAGTTTCAGCTTTGATTTCCATGATAAAAATTTAAAGGCATAAGAGGGATCAGCAACTGCAACCGCAATGTCTCCATGTCTTTTATCGCTTATTTCATATGGAACCGCAATGTTATTTACCTTCTCAAAGGTGTGAATTATATCTAAAACACTATAGCCAATTCCCGTTCCCAAATTTACATTCTCAACACCTAAAAATTTATCAGCTGAAAACATCTTTTTTAGAGCATAAACATGACCAAGGGCTAAGTCTTGGATATGAATATAATCTCTCACGCCAGTTCCATCCAAAGTATTATAGTCACCCCCAAAGATTTTGAGCTTTGATTGTTGTTTGCTAGCTACCCTACAGATAACAGGCATTATATTAGTTGGTACGTTTAATGGGTGCTCACCAAGCAAGCCTGAGGGATGTGCACCAATAGGATTAAAATAACGTAAGTTTATAGCTCTTTTAATATCTCCAGAGTTCACAGTATCACTTATGATTTTCTCAATATATATTTTCGTTTGTGCATAAGGGTTATTCGCCTTCAGAGAGTAAGACTCTTTATAAGGTGATATGTTACCTTCACCATATATACTAGCACTTGAGCTAAAAATAATATTCTCAATGGCTTTCTCTTTCATAACACTTAAAAGATTTATAGTTCCACAAATATTATTGTCATAATACTCTAGTGGATTATTAAAAGATTCAGGGATAGATTTCAGCGCAGCAAAATGAATGACGCACGAAAATTGAGTATCTCCAATAGCAGACCGCAGGGCATTAATATCTCGTAAATCTATATTATGATACTCAATGATACTCTGATTTGTAACCTTAGATATATTTTGCACAGTCTCTTTCTTGCTATTTGACTGGTTATCAAGGATCGTTACCTCAAACCCTGCAGCTATCAATTCAATGATAGTGTGGCTTCCAATATATCCACAACCGCCTGTAATTAGAATTTTCATAACCATCCTCTAAAAGTGCTTTGCCCACAATTTATAATTGTATCCCGATGAATTGTTCTTAGCATAGGTAGCTGCACCTTTTGCAAGGGAATTGTACAAAGTGGGTGATCCAAGCAATAACTTCAGTCTATTTACAAACTCTAATCGATCACCATCATTCACTAAAAATCCATTCACACCATCCCTGATAAGCTCTCTTGGGCCTATTGGACAGTCATATGCAATAACTGGCTTAGAATGTGCAAAGGCTTCTAACATAACTAGTGGAGCAGCCTCAGTTATTGAAGTCATTAAGAAAACATCAGCATTATCAATGAATTCGTCTAGGTTATCAGTGGCTGGAAAAATAGATACAAATTGGTTCAAGGAATAGGCGTCAATTAACCCTTTAATTCGAGCCTCTTCGGTACCGGACCCAACAATAACGAACCTTATGTTCGCTCCAACTAAGTCCTTAGCAATTTCGATTAGCCTATCAAACCCCTTGTGAGGGTGCATTCGTCCTGCCGAAAGACATATCAATGGACTTCCTGACTTGACTCTAATATCATTTATATCTTTCTTAAAATCAGCAAAATTAGGAATCTGACAACAGTCAATTCCATTTTTTGAAAATATCTCCTTATCATGATTAGTTAAGGTGATTACCTTCCTTAATTTCTTATAACATATTAGTCGTAGCGATTTAATCAAGAAATTATGAGCCCCAAAACTAGAATGCTCATGGGCAATTACTTTCTTTCTTCCGGAAAAGAAGATTGAAAATAAAATACTTGTACGAGGATAACTACTTATCAGGACATAATCGCCGTCTAGCGAATTAAGATATTTGCAACACTTAAAGAAAGCAATAACGGTTTTAATTTTAATAAAAAAATTTTGTTTCAATCCGTGAGGTGTATCATTCATTACGACAATTTGATTATTATCAAAATCGAAAAAAGGGGTATCCGAATTTTGGAAAAATGAGATAAGTGTTACCTTATGCCCTTGCTCCCTAAAGAGCTTACTCAAACTAGAATTGGTCCTTTCAACACCTCCCATCAAAAACATGTCGAGCGAAGTTATAACGATATGTTTCATAAAGAGTATATCCCTAATCAGATTGGTTTTTTAATGTATATCATTGAAATAAATTTATTTGATAACGATTTAATCTTTCAAGGTCCTTATATAGCAAACTGAACGAGCCCAACGCACTTTCAGGTTTAATAATGTTAACGTCTCTCACATAAAGAGTATTTGAGAGACAAAATGCCGTCTATGATTTGGTAACTACGAATAACCACAGCTTAACCCTGAAAGGGTAGTCACAATTAATATAACTATATTTTGAACCCTGCAGACACGGCATCGTCATGAAACATTTTAACTGTATCAAGAGAGTACTCGTTCAAGTCGTAATCAACTAAGGATAATTTTTTCAAAATATCGTTAGTTACCGTAATTACGTGACAGCCAATCTCATCAGCTTGAAATATATTAAGTAATTCTCTTGGGCTAGCCCAAATTAGTTCAGCAGCAGGTTTTGTTTTTAAAATACTAACTGCCTTAGCCATGAGTGGTACAGGATCTACGCCTGTATCTGCCATTCTTCCCGCAAAAACAGAAACATAGCTAGGAACATCAAAGGCGAGAACATCAACAACACTCTGCACCTGCTCCAGTGTCATGAGGGCAGTAACATTTACTTTTACTTGATGTTTAACAAGCCGTTCAACCAAACGGTAACAAGCTTCACCCTGAGTATTTGTAATAGGTATTTTAACATATACATTATCTCCCCAGCTAGAAATTTCTAATGCTTGACGCTCCATTTCATCAAAATCATCTGAAAAAACCTCAAAAGATAATGGTTTATCAGTAACTGTTTTAAGAATATCTTTACAGAACACTTTGTAATCCGTAATTCCAACTTTTTTCATTAATGTTGGATTAGTAGTTAACCCCTTAATGTACGATTTATCATACATCTCAATCATGCCAGCCTTATCAGCTCCATCCGCAAATATTTGAATATTTAAGTCGTTTACTCTATTCATAACTTTCTCCTAATATTATTCTTGAAGCATCATATAAAGACTTCACTATGTAATTCATTTCAACCGGTTGTTTTTCATCATATTGGTAGTTGATGAAAATTGTTTTGCACCCAGCTAAGCGACCAGCATCTATGTCACGCCATCGGTCACCCACCATGTAACAATCATTCAAATTTAAATTGTATGTTTTTGCTGCACTAAGGATAGCTCCAGCTTTAGGTTTACGGCAGTCACATTTATCATCATTATCGTGGAAACAGGATAAAACCTTCGATATAGGAAAATTAGACAACATGTAGTCATGTATCTCATCCACGACAGATCTAGGGGTTATGCCTCTAGCCACATCTGGCTGATTAGTAATAACTATTAATAAATAACCAGCTTTATGCAGATCGTCCAAAGCCTCCTTTACCCTAGGTAGTATTTCTAATGTTGCCAATGAGCTAGGCGGATGTGGCTTGCCTGCTTTAGTAACTACAGCGTTGATTACTCCATCCCTATCAAGAAAAACTGCTTGCATACTTCACTTATCTATCTGTTTATAATTATTTTTCCGTAGATTCCCACTTGGTCTCATTAACTTTTAATACTGGATGAGAAACAAGGAGATGCCATACCACAGCCTGAAACGCTTCAGAGTGAGGGGTGATGTTGTCGGCATTGACCGTTGGAATTATCACGCATACATCTGCAACCTTCGCAGTGTATCCACCGTCTCGACCAACCACACCGGTTATTTTTGATCCAACCGACTTAGCATATTTCAACGCTTCAACAAGGTTGGGGCTAATATTTTTTTCTAAGTTTCCACCACCTACTGAAAATATAAAGATCGCATCCTTATGGCTTAACCTACTGATTTTCAGCCACTCGGAGAAAACTGTGGACCAGCCTTCATCATTAGTTCTCGCAGTCAACTCAGAAACATTATCTGTCGGGGCATACGATTCTAAACCCACAATTTTACGAAAGTCATTTACTGCATGCGAACAGTTTCCAGCACTGCCACCGACACCGAGGAAGAAAACTCGCCCACTGTCCCGCTTAACAGTTGCGAGTAACTTGGCCATTTTTTCTATTTGCATCGCATCTATCTGACGGATGATTTCAATAGATTCGTCTAAATGTTGCTGAGAATAACTCATATTTATTTACCCTGATCTAAAAAGAATAATTCGGTATCTTTTAACCCGTCAAACGAACCTACTTCATAAAACCTTTGTGTGACGCAATACCCTTTTAATTTTGATTTAAGAGCTAGTTCCGTATAGATTTCAGAAAGATCAAAGGCAAGGCCTACTTCATAAGAATCAAACAAGTTACTCGATAAAACCCCCAAACCGTAATCAATATAATTCATATCCAATGACGGGAAATCCTTATTATATTCAATCAATTTATCGTTAGAATAATAAACATTACTTTTGTCCCACTGATTTGAATTATGCAATATAGTCATCAATGCCAACCTATTGCTAGAATAAAAGGCTTGCTCAACTTTAGAAAAATCTATGGGCAAAAATGAATCGCCATAAAGCACAAAGAAAGCGTCACCAAGTAACGGCAAGGCTTGTTTTAAAGCACCACCAGTACCTAGTAAAACGGAACCATCATGAGAATAGGTCACATCGATTCCAAATTGATCACCATTGCCAATTATTGACTCTATCATCTCCCCTAAATAACCTACACATAGCGTAACCTTTTTAATTCCTTGTGATTGCAAATATTTCATTTGCCTGCAAATAAAAGGTTCTCCTGCTACGTCAACTAATGACTTAGGTATTTTTTCTGTAATCGGCTTAAGTCTTGTTGCTAAGCCTCCCGCTAAGATTGCAACTGGTAAAGTCATGATGATGCTAAAACCTTAGTGCCTTCAAAATCGAATTTAAAGCGAACTTCCTCAAGCCCTTGAGCACTCATGGCTTTTCGTAATTTCATACGGTCATTAGCCATAAACATAAGAAATCCGCCTCCCCCAGCTCCCACCAACTTTCCACCAGTCGCTCCATTTTTTAATGCAAGATTGTACCATTTATCAATCTTTAGATTACTCATACCTCCAGATCGACGTTTTTTATTTTCCCAATGCTCATTCATTAATTCTCCAAACAAGCCTGTATTACCATTTTCTAGAGCAAGCTTACTCTGAATTCCCAGCTTTTTGACAAAGTGAAGGTTTTTTAACATTTCATCATCCTGCGACATTGATTTTTCTTTTTGGTCCTTAAGAATGCCACTTGCACTGCGAGAGTATCCAGTGAAAAAAAGAAGTAAATTGTCCTCTAATTCATGCATTGTAGATACATCTATATCTAACGGTTTAACGCCAACACTATGGTCTTTTCGAAAAGTAAAGCATGTAAGACCACCCATAGCAGCAATAAACTGATCCTGCTTTCCGATAGGTTCCTTTAGTAACTCTATTTCAACATGACATGCTAATGTTGCAAGCTCTTCAGGGTTTAAATGCTTCCTACGATGAGCGTGTAAAGCTTTTAATAATGCAGTGGTAAAACTACCTGAAGACCCCAAGCCAGTGCCTGATGGAATGTCAGCAAGCGTTGTTATTTCTATTTGTGGTGTTTTAAAATTTAGTAAACGTAAAGACTCCCGAATGATGGGGTGTTGTACTTCATCGATTTGGTTTACATGTTCAAGTTCAGAATATTTCAAAAATATTCCTTCTGTGAAAGGTCTCATGACATTAACATAAACGTACTTATCAATAGCGGCCGAAAGAAGGAAACCTTCATGATCCTCATAATAAGAGGCTAAGTCTGTACCACCACCACCTAAACTAATTCTCAGCGGACTACGAACAATGATCATAATTTGATTCCAAATATATATTTTGTATTATTTTTAACGCTTCATAAGCATCAGTTAGACCTGCACTTGGCTCACGATCAAGCAAAATGTCATCATAGAACTCATTAATTTCTAATTCCCAAGAATTGTCACCCATCGGGTATTCCCATGCCTGTGTTTCCGGAGGTCCCATTTGAGGAAGCATATTATAATGAGTTAGGCGCTCGACACCATAACTTCCACCTAATCCTGATATATCAAGTTTGCCTTGTTTTCCATAAATCTCCATTGAAAAGATATTTTTCCACTCTGTGCAAGAGGCATGCAGAAAAGCAACTTTTTTACTGGCCGTTTTAAGTAACATAAACCCGTTGTCGTCTACGGGCATATCCCAGTAATACGTATGAGCAAATCCTTGCACCTCAGTAAAGTTGCCAAGAAACCAACGCGATAGATCAATTAAATGTGGGCCCTGATCAATTAACTCACCTCCTCCCGAAAGGCGCGGATCAGCTCTCCACTCTCTATCGTAGCCAACTCTGGCCCCATGACCATATCGTGCTCGAATAAACATTAGCTCACCAAGATCATTTGAATCAGCTATTTCCTTGGCTTTTAGTAATGCTGGGTGATACCTGTGATTAAAGCCAACTCTTACTTTTAAATGGCTATTTTTGAGTTTCGTGATGATTTTCTCTAGCTCAGTAGCAGATCGTGCCGCTGGCTTTTCTACCAAGACATTTTTTCCTGCACTTATAGCAGCAAAAGTTATTTCAGCTAATGAATCATGCAGTGTCGATACGATGACTACATCAATATTTGATACCAGAATTAAATCAGACCAATGTTCATAGGCTGTGGCATCATAAATTGTTGCTAAAGCTTCTGCTTTTTCAAAATTATTATCTGCGCATGCAACAAGTTTTCCTCTCGAACCAAGCGCCTTAGCTCGCTTATTTCCAACAAGCCCACAGCCAATAATACCTACCAAAAATACATCCTTAGCTCGCGTCATTTTTCACCCCATTTTATTCCACGGTCAGTACCTACAATACGTCGCAAAGTATAGATATCAGAATTAGTTAAAGATTCTATATTGTTAGGCCACACCTCCCAATCATCCCACTTCACACTGATCAATTTTCCAGTAATTTTTCTATTTTCTAGACTACACAAAAACACACATAGTTTTCCAATATCAGTCATATCAAAATTCGTGGAAAAAGCATTTAAAGCAGCATTTTTTTCTTTATTAAGTCCCGTCACATTACCTGGAGTTTCCAGGACTTCCTTCAGCATATCTGTCGGCATCATACCAGGTGCTATCGTATTTGCGTTAATATTTTTATCTTTTAGCTCACTTGCGATTGTCTCGGTAAACCTTACCAGAGCAGTCTTAGACGAAGCATAGGCAGAAAAGTTTGGCCTCAGACCTGTAGCACCTCCACCTGACAGGTTTATTATCGTTCCCCCACCATCATTCATAAATTCAATAACCTTATGGCATATACTAGCTGGAGCCAAAAAATTAACTTTAAATACATGCACCCAGTCTTTAAATATCAAATCTGAAAAAGGTCCAATTGGGCCTTGAACAGCAGCATTGTTTATCAAAACATCTATTGAAACGCAAAAATTAGAAATTTTTTCAAACATCTCAATATCAAAACCATCTATTGATAAATCAACATCCACCAGTAATATTTTTTGACCAGGCATTAGTTGAATTTCATCAGATACATCTTGTAATGCCTGTAAATTCGACGCGACAAGAATCAAATCAAATTTCAAGTCAGCGAAAAAGATGCTAAGAAACTTACCAAGGCCTCTAGAGGCACCTGTGATTAGACATGTTTTATTAACCATAACTTTAAAAAACCCACTCATTATGACGCAGGTAATTTATCGTTTTCACAACTCCTTCCTTGATTGATAGCTTTGGAGCCCAACCAAGTGATCTAATTTTTGACGTCTCAAGGAATATAAATGGATTGTCTCCCACCCAGCCACGTTCACCACCGGTAAAACTTAATTTGGGTGAAATGCTTAATTTACGACAAATAATATCAACACTATCCAAAACCTCACAAAAAGAATCTACACCTAAATTATATATATTAATATTATCACGCATTTTTTCTTCAGCTAATAGCATGGCATCTATACAATCCTGGACATATAAATAAGATTTTCTTTGCTTCCCATTACCTAATATTTCAAGGTGATTAGGGTTTTGTTTAAGCTTTTTATAAAAATCATAAATATGTCCATGGGTGTATCTCTCACCCAAGATCCCCACAAATCTAAAAATATTTGCTTCAAAATTATAACCTTCACAATAAGAAGTTATTAAGGCCTCTCCTGATAGTTTAGAAGCACCATAAAGTGAAGTTTGTATTGGAAAAGGTGCATTTTCAAACGTAGGAATCTGAGACGATTCGCCATAAACTGAACCAGTAGAGGAAAACCCTATTTTTGAGATATTATTTGCTCTCATTGCCTCTAGGACACTGAAGGTGCCTAAAGTATTCTGCTCAATATCCTTTCCTGGATGCTTCAATCCAAACCTTACGTCTGCGTTTGCGGCTAGGTGGTAAACAAAATCCCACCCCCTAAAACACTCCACAAGAAAATCTTTATTTGTTATATCGCCCTCTATAAAAGTAAATAACTCTGAAGTTAAACTCCCCTCGAGAAATTTAATTTTTCCTGTAGATAAATTATCAATACCAAGAACCTCATGGCCATCATTAACCAATCTATCTACTAAATTACTTCCTATGAAACCTGCGGCTCCAGTGACTATGTACTTCATAAAATTTTCCCTGAAGGTTAGGCTAATTCTCCATTAGCTAAAGTTATTATTTCATCACACCCATCTAACGTCGTCAATCTATGAGCTACTACTAGTATCGTAAGGGAGTCATCCAGAGAATAAATACTAGCCATCACTTCTTTTTCAATTTGGTTATCGAGTGCACTAGTCGCTTCGTCCAAAATTAATATTTTAGGCCTACGATAAAGAGCACGAGCTATACCAATCCTTTGTCGTTGCCCTCCAGAGAGCTTAACCCCTCTTTCTCCAAGAATTGTCTCAATTCCCCCATTTATTGAAGAAACAAAATCGTCGAGCTGTGCCAACTTAATCGAATGCATCACATCATCTACGTTTATCTCAGAATCAGGGACACCAAAAGCTATATTGGCCTTTAATGTATCGTCCGAAAGAAAAATTGTCTGGGGAACGTACCCTAAAATAGATTGCCATCCACTAAGATTATCTGTGATTTCAATACCATCAACTTTAATTGCGCCAATTGACGGTTTATGCAGTCCGAGTATCAAGTCAACAAAAGTTGATTTACCAGCACCGCTCGAACCAATAATCCCTATTTTTTGACCTTTTTTTATTTCAACCGAAACATCTTTAATTATTAGATTATTTGCCTCATAGAAGAAGGAGACATTATCGATTTTAATATTATCTTCAAAAACAAATTTTTCTTTATTTTGATGTGTGACTGCAAAGGCTTGAAGGTCCAACTCTTCCTTAATGAGAGATACTACAGGAGTTGAGAACTTTATTGATTGTATGGCGCTCAAAAAGCGATTGGCAGATGGCATAATCCTGAAAGCAATGGCTCCAATGAAGGCAACATCCGGAATGATGTCTATGGGTTTTAATCCACTTAACAAATCGATAGATATAATAACAATTAATGAAATTATTCCTAGAAACTCAATCCAAATTCTAGGATATTGTTGCACAGCGTTCCGATTAGCACTTACTTCAGAAACAATATTAACTTGCCTTTTAAATTTCTCTAAAATTTCATTTTCACGACCCAAAACTTTTATATCTTTAATTCCACCAAGCCCTTCTTGTGCCGTTTTGATCTTCAGTCCATCGCTTAATTGTCTAGTTCGCCCCCATTTAAGTAACAAATTTTTAGTTAGTACTTGTATTAATATACCACCAAGAAAAATAATACTTAGGAAAACCAAAGCTTTGGAAGGTATCAATATAAACATCAAAACAACCAAGCCAGTGATAACAACCAGTTCATTCACAATAAGCATCATAGAAAGAAATGCAGACTCAACTAACTGCTGTGTTTCGATTGTGACATTCCTTATTAAGTACGCCGAGTTCCTTTTTAAATGAAAAGAATATTGTTGGTGCAAATATAACGAAAAAAGCTTATTTGATATGTTTGCCTGTAGATCAAATACGAATCTAGCCTGAATCCAAGCTAGCCCACTTAAATAAATTGCCTTAAACGCATACACAATAATAAGGCTACACAAAGATAAAAGTACTAAATAAGTGTAATCAGTAATTGAAAAAATTGAGATAAAATATTGGAAAGCTGAATATTCTGCAAGCTTATCAGCATTAAGCACTAGACCAAAAACAGGAATAATCATGCCAACACCCAACATTTCCATGAGCATGCCAAAGAATACCAGCATAAGAACAATTAATGACCGCATCCTTAGCTTAGAAGGAATAAGGTCGAAAATGCTTTTATATACTTTCATGACAACACGCCTAAACTGAGTTACTTAACAAGCATATATATGCATATTGGAACCAACTATTATCTGGTACTCCGGCTGTATCTCTAACAGTTGGTCAATCAAAAAATAAACGTCGTCTAAAAGATGATATCCAGACAGAGCAAGCCTAGGTTTGAATTTTTTAAGAGTTTGTGTTGCACCAGCGATCGCAGTTCTTTCGGCACCCTCAATATCAAACTTAATCATATCTAAATTAGCAAGCCCAAGCGAGCCTACCAAGGAATCCACCGATACGGCATCAACTTCATCAGTCCCTTCTAAAGATGATATTCGAGTCATTGTAAAAACGTCTTCATCAAAGGACAATTTTACTTTTTCGTTCTTAGATGAAATGCAACTCTCAATGCAAACAACTTGGTGTTCAAGTTTATTTAGGGCAATATTTGCCTTTAACTCCTCATGAATCTTGGGGTGAGGTTCTACTGCATAAGATTTCACATTATTCCCTTGAGCGCAGGCCCACATACTAAATCCACCTATATTTGCGCCCAAATCAAGTACCACATCATTGTCTTTAATCGGTTTTCCCATCAAGAAATGCTTCGCATAAACATCATCAAGAAAGACTTCTCTGAAATCATTTAAAACTACATCCTCTGCATTTTTGAAATTTGGTACAAAAATCTTAAAAGAATCAAATTCAAAATATTTTCTATTATCAATTTTTTCAGATGATATTTTTTTTCTTATTAACCCATTAAGTTTTTTTTCAAAACCGATTTCACCTGGAAGGGTGATACTGTCAAGTTTAAAAAATGGTGCACTAAAAAGTCTAAGTATAACATTAAAAATTACAACTGGGTGTATATAAACATTAGCTCCATTTCTCACTCTTTCCTTTACTTTAAGAGAGTATCTAATGACAGAGGGAAGTTTCCCAAAATTGACAAATCTTTTCTTTACAAGAATGAATATTTTTTTCACAATTAATAGCCTTTAATTAGCTTGAGATTCCTAAATAACCTGAAAATACGCAGTAATAGTGAGAATTTGGCAATCATGATCGAAATGGCCGTGGTGACTTTTATGGCTTTTAACATCGATATAGAAAGCCAGGGTTCAAGTGAACCTGATTTTTTGATTATTCTCACGCCCTTCCAGAAATCATCATCACTCCTGACCCTGAAAGTAGTCATTAACAGTGTGTACGCAGAAGTTCTCATTTTATAACAATTAAACTCTTCTTTAAACATCTCCAAAATCCCTTCAGATTTTAAAAGCCTCTCAATACTTTGAAAGACATCCAAACAGCATTGGATATTAATGCTACTCATAGTTCTACTTAAACTATCATTCCTAATTTCTGCATTGACGATTATTCTATTTACGAAAATAACTTTATTAGCCTTCATACAGCAATGGATCACAAATACCATATCCTCTTGTTCTTTTAGTTTTGGAAAAATTATATCATTGTCAGTCAGAAATTTCCTTTTATATATTTTATTCCACGGAATAGTATGAATAGACTTACCATATAATCCTAAACTTAGTATTTCATCCCTACTGTCAGCATGGAACTCTTTTGGAAACAGTATATTTTTCATAACAACTTTTTCTTTAACAAAAGATACTGCAAAATTATAAAAATCAGCATCAATTTCTGAAACTTTTTGAATGCTGTCAGTCAGTACATGATCATCCGAAAATATGTCATCACTATCTAAAAACATTACTAACTCACCATTAGCATTTGACACTCCTAAGTTCCTAGCTTCTCCTTGCTTTGAACCCTTCAGTTCAAGAAATATAAACCTTTCATCATATAATTCACAAATATCTTTGGTTTTATCATCAGACCCAGCATCAACAATAATTACTTCATATGCTTGAAAGCACTGTTGTTTTATTGAATCTAGTGCTTTAAATATGAATTTTTCCGAGTTATAGGTTGGGATGATTATAGAAACTAGTGGTTGCACTATATTACCCTTTGTTTACTAATAATTGTTGGAATTGGCAAAAAAATGTTTTATCGAGTCTCTCTTTTGCCTTGGTTAAGTTGTAAATTTGGTTGTTATAAAGTTCTAAATCAAAATTGATGCAAAGAGTTGCAATTCCCTTCTTCATATCATCCATACAACTATAAACATGTCCAATATTTCCAAATTTCTCAAAATAGAAATTAATTAAATTACAGCTAAGTGCTATTATTGGCTTTTTACATTCCATTGCTTGGAGGATTGTACCTGAGGTCTTTAAATCGTACTCTTTGCCTAAGAAAAATAATAGATAATGCTGATCTAATATAAACCGCGTATAATCATCAATAGGAATAAGGTAGTTATCATACTTTAAACCAATATGATTTACTGGAACTCCTCCATTATAACTATAATCAAGCCTTCCTATAGTTGATAATTTCAAAGCACCACTATCTACTAGATCACGGTTATGATCAGCGATACTCTCGATTTTATATGAATTTTTTTCGTCACATTGGACTCCAACTGCAGCAAATTTGATTAATTTAGTCAACTTTTGAGACTGGTGATATTGGGTGTTGGAACTAGGGTGCTCGATAAAGACAGTGGATTTTTTATTAAATTTAACCCGCCGCTCTAGTTCACACTTAATATATTCTCCAACAATTAAAAATTTACCTTGCTTTTTTAACCCAATACTTAATGCAATTTTTAAAAAATACCCTGCTAATCTAGCTGATTTTTGCCTAGACTCTATATATGAAACTTCATGCAAAAAAACAAAAACTTTTGGCTTTATCAATCTGAGATACGAAAAAATTGATATGAAAAAACTATTGTAAGTAATCGATGATAAAAAAATAATGTGGCTATAGCTTCTTCTGAAAAGAATTATCTTGACCAACAATAAAAGTGTTCTCAGAGTACTGATTAACCCAGAAGGAAGAGGTACTGTACTCTCAAAAAGCATTTTCTCCCGCAGCGGTTTTGGAAATGATTTCCAATAATCAGAGGACGTCAGGAAAACTACTTCCCGGTCATGTTGAATAAGGTTTTCAACTACCGTAGTGTTTAACTGTAAATGCTCTCCAGCTCGCCTAACAGTATCAACAATAAGAATCAAAGTGTTTTACCTTTAGTAGTTACTAAATATTTAATTATTAAGAAAATAATCATAATTACTATCAATTGGAATACAGGGTTACTGAACTGACTTGGAGCCCCTGACAAGGTTGCAAAAATCAAGAGCGACATCGCAAGATATTTTCCGGAATACCCCAAAAAAAATGTCGCAAGCCGCACTGTATAATAAACTAATAAGCAAGTTATGAGAACATCAAAGATCATGATTATAGGCGATTTCATCATACTTAAACTCATCACAGGCAACACACCAGTTTGCATGGCATAAAAACCATAAGCATCAGGGTCAAGTATAGATGTGAAATAATCATAATGATTCATAATTGGTATCTTGATAAAACTACCCCAAATATATTTTAAACAGTCAAGCAAATATGAAAAATCTTGCAACTCTTCTATGCGATTGTAAAAAAGATCATATCTACCGTTAAACATCAGTAATGCAGATATGTTCGAAAACCTACCAATCAATTTCCCAAAAATAAATTCATAAGTAGTCGGAATCTTTCGTATACTTTCCGCCGCACCTCTCACCATATCTCTAATTTCATAGAGTGTTTGAGCAAAATATATTAGAAAGAGCCCTAAAATAAAAAGAAAGGTATAGATAATTAACTTTTTACTTTTCGCTGGCATTAATGAATGTGTGTCAAACATCAAAGATCTATAAAAAAGCAACAATAGGACAAAAGGTACAGACTGCAAGCTACCCCTTAATATACTGATGCATAACAATAAAGCAGTTACTAGTACCATATTACGAAATTTTATATAAGGTGAGAGGATGAATATTCCAGCAAGTGTTACGGTATCAATTCTATTTATTAAAACAACTAACGGCTTCATTAGCCCAGGAACTGAATATAGGCCTTTACCCACCATTCCAACATTATAATTTAAGGTCAGAGCGAGCGTTAATATTAAGACCATAAATCCAAAAAATATGAACAGTTTTGGTAATCTAATGGGCTCTACATTCATTGGCGCAGTCTTTAATATGATATAATACAAAATCAAATACGGGATTGATGCAATGCCCGCATAAAACCATATTTCAAATTTTGAGTGTACAGTTGGAATTCCGTCGAAGTCCCCATTATACGTGCCATTAGTAACAATATAGTATGCAGACAAAAAGTTAAGCAAAATGAATGCACCGCACGGGGCAAATAGGAGGAATTTTGAAAAATTCTTTGTCACAACTTGTTTAGACCTTTATCATTGCGTGTACTGTCATAGATCTTATACTTTACCAAGTCACTTAATATACTATGTCTAAATTATTTTAACAAATTAAAGAACCCCTAAGGATATTGAAAAAATATTTCAAGCCTAATACCTGATAAGGACGCTCATCATCTAGCAAAACTCAAGCTTCCCATAACCATAAAGTTATCGTAGCTTAACTGTTAGCCGTCCCGATCACCCTCATCGTAATTCTCTTATACGCCTAATCATCATCCAACAATCAGCGCACTCAACTCAGCAATTCTCTGCTCGGATCGACCGGTATTCCCACGCTCCTCGAAGTTCAGTCGAACCAGTGGTTCGGTATTGGACTTGCGCAAGTTAAAGCGCCAATCGCCACAATCAAAACTCAGCCCATCCATTTCATCAATCGACAAAGCCTGATCCTTATACGCCTCGCCCACTCGAGCGATCGACGCGCCAGCATCCGCAACAGTAAAGTTAATCTCGCCACTACTAGGAAACTTCTCAAAACGATCGCGGGTCCAATCGCCAAGTGAGCGGCCACTCTTGGAGATAAGCTCAACAATGAGCAACCATGGTACCATTCCACTGTCGCAATAGGCGAAGTCGCGAAAATAGTGGTGTGCAGACATTTCACCACCATAAACTGCACGCTCGGTACGCATCGTTTGCTTAATGAAGGCATGACCTGTTTTGGACTGTACGGCAATGCCACCCTTTTCAGCCACAATATCTTGCGTGTTCCAAACGACTCGTGGGTCGTGAGCAATCTTAGCTCCCGCCTCGCGGTCCAAAAACACAGAGGCTAGGAGGCCAACCACATACTCGCCAGGCACGAACTGACCATGCCCATCAAAGAAGAAGCATCGGTCAAAGTCGCCATCAAAAGCAACACCAAGGTCTGCACCCTCGCGCACAACTACGTCCGCTGTGGCGGCGTGGTTCTCGGGCAGAAGTGGATTGGGAATGCCATTAGGGAAAGTATGGTCAGGCGTGTGGTGCACGCGAATAAACTCAACGGGCGCGCCGCGACGACCAAGCTCGGAGGCAATCGCATCAAAACTTGGCCCAGCTGCACCATTGCCAGAATTCACCACAACACGCAGGGGGCGAAAGGCACCTATAGTAACAAAGCTTAACACACGCTCGACATATTTCACGCGGGCATCAACTGAGATGTCTTTAACGTCTAGAACCCCAGAGCCCTGGGCCCAATCCGCCGCCTCAGCAAGGCGCTTAATCACCTGAAAGTCTTCCGCATCATCCAGGGGGCGCGAGCACGACTTCACAATCTTAAGGCCATTGTAATTGATCGGGTTGTGCGAGGCGGTAACTTCGATACCTGCAGTGGCACCAAATTCCGTCACGGCCCAGTACATTTCCTCAGTGCCAGCCATGCCTAAATCGAGTACAGTCAAGCCTGCGTCACAAACACCGCGTGCCACAGCCTCAGCTAATTCAGGAGATGTCTCCCGCGCGTCACACCCAATCACAACAGCCCCAGCGCCGACGTGCTGACCCAAGGCGCGGCCAATACGGTAGGCAATGGTAGCATCAAAATTCACCCCAAGTTCTCCACGTACGTCGTAGGCCTTAAAGCAGGTTAATGGACTCCTATATACAGAATTATCTATCAAAAATCAGTACTTTCAAATTGGTACGCCACACTCATTATGAGCCCAATTATCATCACCAAACATTTTCAAATAAGCTTTCACATTTAATTCCTTCTGCAAAACCCAAACTCTCACAACAAGAATTCATTCAAAGCACACAAAACACTGTTGAAATATTTCAAACTTAATCACTTTTTTACTCCGAAGCGAACTCTGCCCCAACAGTAAAACTAGTCTCATTCTCTAAGGTTTAAATTTCTGCACGTAGTTCTTCAAATTCTTGGCGTTTACGTTCAATAAAGAGGTAGGTAAGAAGCGACTTCTCCTGAATGCCCTTGGGTATCAGAGTACAGTTATAAAAGCTCTTGCGAGGGTTTTCCTTGAGTTTCCGAGCGTCACAACACCCTTATCCACTAGAGCGGTAAGAATAAAAAAATGACTCGTTTGAAATCCCAACAGCGTCAGCGACTTGACGTGATAACAAATCAGGACCGCCGGTTATCAGCCACATCAAGCATAAGCAAATTTCTTTTTACTTCTTTTCACATCGACTAATCATAATTTTCATCCAAAACGGCTACCGCACCAAGGTTCGCCATGTAACGCGACTTGTTAAAATGCTTCCTCATGCGTGTATCAAAATCTATTCAAATTTGTTTCATAAGTACTTCAAACACAAGGCACTAAAATACTACATCAAGCACCTATATAGTGATATCAGACACATCAAGGATGAAAGCAACCTAAATATTGAAATACCTATCAACTATTTATACAATAGTTAGATGATTTTATGCTCATATCTGACTAACTTGAAAGATGTCTTACTCTCCTTTAATTTTCAACACGACTATGGTAAAGTCACTCAAAGTTGAGCGGTTTATAAAGGCGTGAAAGTTTGAATTTATCAAAAAAGTGGTTTATACTGCAATTTAAACCCAACTCCCATCGCTTGGCTGAGCGCAACCTGAACCGCCAGGGTTTTGAATCGTTTCTTCCAATGCAAGAAATTACCAAACGCAAATCTAGCCGCTATGTCAACGATCTACGGCCACTGTTCCCAGGCTATATGTTTGTAGCTTTTGATCCGGGAAACGAATCGTGGGGACAGATCAATTGCACGATGGGTGTCACGAAACTTATCAGCTTTGGCGCCCAGCCCAGCCCCGTTCCATCCGACTTCATGTCTGGCCTGATGCTAAGGTGCGACACAGGTGGTAAACTACTTCCACCCCAGCGGGCAACCAAAGGCGATAATGTACAACTCTTGACGGGCCCATTTTCAAACTACATTGCAAAAGTTGAAACCATTGAAGCCGAACAACGTGTATGGGTCTTAATAGAGCTCATGGGTCGGGTCACACGCATCTCAGTGAACCCAAATCAATTGCAAACCATAAAATAACCCAAACTTCCGTTATCTAATAGAAACTTCTAATTTTATCATCTTTTCAATTGTCCTTCACCTTATCTGACCAAACGCTTTTTATATAATAACATCAGAAACATCTCATATCAGCATTTTCTGTAATCACAGTTACGTAACTGCAAGGCAGTTTGTAGACACGTATGTCACCATCAAATAGTTCACAATCTCAGATCTTAATTTGGGTTTTGGCTTTCAGTATGTTTAAACAATAATATGCTATCACAAACGCAGAAGTGAACCTCCATACAAACTGGGTTCGTGAGCTACGTCTTAGACACAGTGTTCAACACAGCAATTCCTATCTACTTTTGGCAAAAAAAGTACGCTAACTAATACGTTACAAAAAATACCACACAGTAAAAAACGTAAGTCATTGTTACTATTGGTATATTTGGTAGCGGAGGAGGGACTTGAACCCCCGACAAGCGGATTATGATTCCGCTGCTCTAACCACCTGAGCTACTCCGCCATTTTAAGAGCTTCTCAATATGGGTGTTAAAATCGAGCGTCAAGTTAAATATGAGTAAAAATCTTGCTATATTTTTAAAGGAATGTAGTAATCATTTAGTTAATATGGAGACCACTGTGGAAATTTTAGAAGAAATTGAAAAAGTAGTTGGAAATAAATACCTTCTCCTGGGAACCGAAATGGCTCCATTTAGTGCAGATTGGACGAGAAAATACATATCTCGACCAAAAGCTGTTGTAAAACCGTTATCAACTTTTGAAGTTAGTGAGGTAGTAAAAATATGTAACAAAAATGATATTCGTATTGTTCCTGTTTCGGGAAATACCGGGCTGGCAGGCGGAACCAGTGCAGATGACTCGATCATAATTTCTCTTGAACGGTTAAATAAAGTCACAAATATTAACAAAGATGCAAAAATTGCTACTGTTGAATCTGGAGTAATACTGTCAAATCTACATGAACTTCTAAAGACTAAAGGGTTAATATTTCCTCTCACATTCGGCGCTAAGGGGTCTGCAATGATTGGTGGGGTCCTATCGACGAACGCCGGAGGGTCTAATGTTCTTAGATACGGTAATACGAGGGCACTATGCATGGGAATAGAAGTCGTACTTCCTGATGGTAGAATAATGAATCTTATGAACGAATTACACAAAGACAACACAGGCTATGATCTAAAAAATCTGATTATTGGGGCTGAGGGAACATTAGGCATTATCACAGCGGCTGTTTTAAAACTCAGCCCTGAGCCAATCTCGCATGCAACAGCTATGATAGCTACGCCCTCCTTAGATAATGCCCTAAATGTACTAAATAAATTACAGGAAGCTACAGGTGGGTGTGTTGACGCTTTTGAATACATGCCCAAAGAATATATTGAGACCCATCTTAAAAAAGTTTCATCTGCACGTCTTCCTTTTAATAAACTTTATAAAGTTAATATTATGCTGGAAGTTTCAACAACCATACCCGAAAAAGGACTACAAACAGCTAATGGTGAAACACCTTTGGTACTGGAACTTGAAAAAACTTTATCTGAATTAATGGTCACTGATGATATATTAGATGCCATTATAGCAAAGTCTGAGGCTGAAAGAAATGAAATGTGGGAGCGTCGCGAAGCTTCAGCAGAGATAACAATTACCGGTGAACCATTAATTATAGCTGATATTTCTGTTCCACTGGATAAAGTAACTAAATTTATAGAAAAAATGGATAAAGCTATCGAGACCCTTGATCCTGGAGCTCGAAGCTTGACAGTAGCACATTTAGGAGATGGTAATATTCATTACGCAATCTATCCAACAAGAGAGGATCCCAGCCTATTCGATGTTTTAAATAATTCTATAGAAGACATAATCCAAAGTCTCGGTGGGAGCTTTTCTGCTGAACATGGTGTCGGAATATCTAAAAAGAAAAGTATGGCTCGCCTTAAAGACCCTATTGCGTTGGAAGTAATGAAAGCTATAAAAAATACTTTCGATCCAAAAAATCTTATGAACCCTGGAAAGGTGTTGCCCGATTCATAAAACATAATTAAGCCCACGAGAAAAAGTCCGCGGAAGCAATTGAACGGAGTCGTTCTGCTAATTCTAGCCCTAAACTCTCAGAGTCCTCCAACAATGCTTTGCCAAATTCAATCAAACTTTCACTACCATCAGGGCGCAAAATTTCTCCTCGAAACTCAATATTGCCATTATTGATAGTTGCAAGCCCCGCAATCGGCGTTTGGCATGACCCATCAAGAGCTTCTAAGTACGCTCGTTCGCAACGCAAACACGTCTCACTCTCAAAATTATTAATTTTTTCTAATAATTCAGCTGTGTCAAAATCGTTCAAACGACGTTCAACACCTATTACTCCTTGACCTACTGCCGGAAGCATATACTCAACGTCAATTGGACATATAGAGGGGTCAACTACTTTAAGCCGATTCAACCCAGCCATTGCTAAAAATGTTCCCACTGCGACCCCTGCTTTCAATTTTTTTAAACGACTTTGCACATTCCCCCGAAAGTCAATTACTTTCAAGTCTGGTCGAAGATGTAACAACTGTGCCTTCCTTCGAACACTAGAGGTACCAATAACTGCACCATCAGTAAAATCACTTAACGATGGGGAAACAAACGAAACTAAAGCATCTCTAGGATCTTCCCTCTTCAAATATGTATCAATTATTAAACCTAAGGGTTGACAAGTGGGAACATCTTTCATCGAATGTACTGCTATATCAATCTTACCATCCAAAAGAGCTTTCTCTATCTCCTTTGTAAACAAACCCTTTCCACCAATCTCTCTTAGAGGTCGGTCATAAAATATATCACCACTCGTATTAATTGTATGAATCTCGAAGGCTTCATTCTTAAGGTTAAACTCGCGTGAAAGGTTGTCTCTAACTTGGGTTGCCTGCCAAACAGCCAATGGAGAGCTACGCGTACCAATTTTAAGTGGTTTAACAGTTGAAGGTAATTTAATACTCATAACTTTGTTCTAAGAGCCCTATAATTAATTATCTCATTTCGTACATAATTTATGAACTACTATCTCGGCTCTACCTAAAAAGGAGTAGCCAACTTGACCAGTAGATCCAAACAAAAGTATCATCACTTACTTACTCCCAACCTTCTGTCCGTATTATTTTTCTGTTTAAGATATTTCCACCACTTTTCATTCTCAACATACCATTGAACAGTTTTCTCTAAACCAGTGTCTAAAGATACAGATGGCTTCCAACCTAATTCTTTATAAATGCGAGTTGAGTCTACAGCGTACCTTAAATCATGACCAGGTCTGTCAGGAACAAATGAAATCAAGTCCTTAGATGATTGAGTAATTTTGAGCTTTTCATCCAGTATCAAACATATCTTAGTGACAATATCTATGTTTGTCTGCTCTTCATCCCCCCCAATATTATAAGTTAAACCAATTTTACCAAATTCTAAAACCATATATAATGCCCTGACATGGTCCTCTACAAACAGCCAATCTCTGATATTCTTTCCATTCCCGTAAACCGTAATTGGCTCTCGACATAAAGCGCTAATGATTGTCTTAGGTATCAATTTTTCAGGGAACTGGTTCTTTCCATAATTATTTGAACAGTTGGTTATTAAAACAGGAAGACCAAAAGTTGAAAACCAGGCTCTAACTAGATGATCACTAGCGGCCTTGGATGCAGAATACGGGCTCCTAGGGTCATAAGCCGTAGACTCTGTAAATTTTCCTGTGGGCCCTAAGCTACCATAGACTTCATCAGTCGAGACATGATGAAATCTAAAATGCGTAGGTCTTCCTTTCGAAATCCAATATTCTTTTGCTGCTTCAAGTAAATTAAAAGTCCCATTTATATTAGTTTTAATAAAAAGCTCTGGACCCTCAATTGAACGATCTACATGAGACTCCGCTGCAAGATGCATAATTGCATCAGGTTCATATTTCTTAAGTATCTCTTTTATTTTTGACAAGTCACAAATGTCAGCTTTTTCAAAAATATAATTTGGATGGTTTTCTACTGACTTAAGGTTTTCCAAACTACCCGAATATTTCAAGGCATCTACATTTATTACAGTATCACCTTTACCTACCGCAGCCCGCACTACAGCTGAACCAATAAAACCTGCACCTCCAGTTATTAAAATTTTCATTTTTTAACCTTCATAAAAAATGTATGTCGTTTAGATTTGAAAATTAAAACGTCAGGTATTTTTGTTCGTGTTACTTCCATTTAAGATCCATAATTTATTTAACAGATATTTTATAATTCTTTTATATTACACAGATTACTGTATAGAAAGCCTTCAACGTAAACCACATGAAGCAAATTACCTGTCATGACCAGTACAAAACCTATCATACAAGCTTTAAATGGCAAAAAGCTCAATACACCCCCTATATGGGTTATGCGACAAGCTGGAAGATACCTACCAGAATATCGCAAAATGAGGAAAAAAGCAGGGGACTTCTTATCACTTTGCTATAATCCCGAATTAGCGACAGAAGTAACACTACAGCCTATAAGAAGATTTAAATTTGATGCTGCAATTATTTTTGCTGATATATTGTTGGTTCCGCAGGCACTAGGCTCAGATCTTAGTTTTGTAGAGGGGGAAGGGCCCAGATTGTCTAAGATCACTTGTAAAACTGATGTGTTAAATTTAAAAAAACCTGACTCTATTCACGAACATTTAGAACCAATTTATCAAACCGTAAACTTAACATCAAAGGAGCTCAAACCAGACGTAACCTTGATTGGATTCGCTGGTGCTCCGTGGACAGTAGCAACCTATATGATTGCCGGTAAGGGAACAAAAAACCAAGAACCTGCCCATAAAATGATAAATGAAGACATAGAAACATTTGAGTTACTAATAAATCTTCTAACTGAGGCAACGATCGAGTATCTATCCAAGCAAATAATTTCCGGAGCAGAAGTAGTAAAAATATTCGATAGTTGGGCAGGGTCTTTGAAAGCAGAACAATTTTCACGTTTTGTTGTAAAACCAATAAAAAAAATAATTTTAGAATTAAAAAAACGTCATCCCAACACTCCTATCATTACTTTCCCTCGAGAAGCTGGAAACAGATATAAAGGTTTTGCAAAACAAACTGGTGCCGATTGTTTAGCAATAGATCAGTCCACTGACCCTTACTGGGCAGCAGAGTTCCTTCAGGTGGATAGTTGCATACAAGGAAACTTGAATCCAAAGTTTATGGTTACGGGTGGTGACAGGCTAGTAAAAGAAACACAAAAGATAATGAAAGCCTTATCCAACGGGCCACACATCTTTAATCTTGGTCATGGCATAACTCCTGATGGAGACCCAGACAATGTGCAGTTAATGATTGATACAATTAGGAATACCAACAATTAGTACCATTTAGCTTCTGGCGGTAAACTCATCAAGACAGCATTTGGATCGTGACCGCTTTCTAGTCCAAATTTTGTGCCTCGATCATAAACAAGATTATATTCTGTATAGAGCCCTCTGTGTAAAAGTTGCGTATTTTTATGAAATTCCGTCCATTTCAGCTGTCTTCTTTTTTCGGTGATGTCTAAAAATGTAGGTAGGAAAGTTGACCCCACATCTGTTGTAAATGCAAAGTTTTTTTTCCAATTAGTATTTAAATCATCATAGAAAATTCCTCCAACCCCTCGAGAACACTTTCGATGTGGTATGTAAAAATAATCATCAGCCCATTTTTTAAATTTTGGATAATATTCTAGATTATGCCTATCACAACACTTCTTCATTTCTGCGTGAAAAAATGATGTGTCCTCTGTATTCTCGATACAAGGATTTAAGTCTGCTCCACCGCCAAACCACCACGAATTTGGAGTCCAAAACATTCTAGTATTCATGTGGACGGCTGGACAATACGGGTTTTGCATATGAGCAACTACTGATATACCTGAAGCCCAAAACTCTGTGGATTGGCCAATTTTAGGTGAATTTTTTCTGCCTTGCATTACCTTTTTTGTCCGCTCCTCTAAGGGACCATAGACCGTTGAAATATTCACACCAACTTTTTCAAAAACTCGCCCATCACGCATGATAGACATCAGTCCACCCCCACTATCGACCTCAAGTTCAGACTTTCTTTTAGTTTTTGAAACAACAAAACGCCCAGCAGGAATTTCAGAACGAAGTCCTGTGTTTTGAGTATCTTCAAGCCTTTCAAACGATGCCACTATTGTATTACGGAGTTCCATAAACCATTTAGAAACTTTATCTTTATGTGATTCAAAGTTCTCCATCACCACAATACTCCCGACATTAAATTTACGCCCCTATTTTACACAGATAAAAACCTTACCCACGAAAAAATTAGCTAACTTTCGTTCTTGAAAGAATATTACAATATTACTCCTCGAATATCAGGTTTACTAGAGGAATTAATTCAGATACGTTTTTATTAAATTATAAAAAATTAGGGATGAAAAGCATTCCAGGGGCAAAAAGGCAGAAATAATGAGTAGACATGTTTTTAACATGGTTGTTATAAAATTTTTTATAGTTCTTTCCTTTATTTCTGGAGTTGCATTGGCTGCCCCTCAATATGCATCAGTAATAATGGATAATCGGTCAGGAGAAATTCTTCGGTCCAGAAATGCAGATACCAGATTACATCCAGCGTCCTTGACTAAAATGATGACCTTATATATCACGTTTGAGGCGATTAAAAAGGGTGAAATCACCGCAGAAACTATTGTCACCGTTTCAAAAAAAGCTGCATCAGAACCACCGTCAAGAATGGGTTTGAGAACTGGTCAAAAAATCAAACTAAAATATCTTATTAGGGCCGCAGCGATAATGTCCGCAAATGATGCCGCCACAGCTATAGGGGAAGCTATCTCAGGTAGCGAAGCAGCCTTTTCTAGGAGAATGAATAAAACTGCTAAGGCCCTAGGAATGTCCAGAACAACGTTTAAAAATTGCCATGGTTTAACAGAAGTTGGCCACCTATCTACTGCCAACGACATGACGAAACTAGGCCGGAACCTATTTTATCACTATAATGACTATTACCATCTTTTTTCTCGGCGAACCCATACGGCAGGTCAAAGACGTGTCAAACATACAAATACCAGATTCTTAAACACGTATGCAGGTGCTGATGGAATAAAAACAGGGTACACCCGAAAAGCTGGTTTTAACTTGGTCGCATCGGCTGAACGGAAAAATAAACGAATTATAGTTACTGTTTTTGGTGGAAAGTCTACAACGTCCAGAAATAAGGAAGTGAAAAGACAACTTGATATTGGCTTTAATAGAGCTCGTGAAAAAGTCGCCATAGTTCAACCATCCCACCCAACATACGGCACTCTGTCGAAAGGAAAGAGCCCACATCCTTATAAGCGACCACCTTCTTTTACTTCAGAAGGGGATCTAGTTAATGTAATATCACAAATAAAAAATAATGTTCAAGAAGCTCGTCTTCAATCGAACGGGGCATATATATTAAAACCCTCAAAGAGACCAAATGTCGCTAACAAAAAACCTAACGATATCAATTCCACTGACAAAAAGATAATAATCAGAACCGAAGATAAAGGTCCAAAAATCTGGCGTATTAGTCTAGGTGCTTTCACAACAAGAGACAAAGCAGAGCGTCACTTACTTAAGGCAACATTAACCGAAATAGACAACCTTAAACTGGCGGTTCAAGATATAACTTTTAACCGCGCAGGTTGGAAAGCAAGTTTCATACATCTAAATAAAAATACGGCTGAAATGACTTGTGAAAAATTAATCTATCAAGGTTACAGTTGCGAAGCAAAAGGTCCAGACATTTAACTCAAGTAGTATAGCTCTCATTATTTTTTTTAAGTTTTATATTTCCAGAGCCGAAGCTAATAACGTTTTTGTATAGCTATTAGTCGGTTTTGAAAAAATTAATTCACTATCACCAAATTCGACAATATCCCCTTGCTTCATAACAGCAATTTTATGAGACATTGCTCGAACAACTTTAAGATCATGACTAATAAAAAGATATGAGAGTTGGTATTTTTCCTGCAAACTCCTTAGAAGATTAATAATTTGGACCTGAACAGTCATATCCAAAGCAGAGGTAGGTTCATCTAACACTACAAACTTCGGCTTCAAAACCATAGTTCGTGCAATAGCAACTCTCTGCCGTTGGCCACCTGAAAATTCATGAGGGTACCTGTTCATAAAAAGGGGATCTAGCCCGACTTCTACCATTATGTCAGACACTAATTGTTCCACCTTATGTTTAGTAAGATGTTTTTGATGAACTTTTAGTCCTTCTGATATAATTTCAAACACACTCATACGGGGGCTTAATGAACCATAAGGGTCCTGAAAAACGATTTGCATATTAGACCGAAGAGTTTGTAAATTTATTTTTGATATATTCTGTATATCAGAATCTAAGAAGCTGATACTACCGCTGGATCGTATCAACTTCATTATAGCTAATGCTAGCGTCGTTTTTCCAGAACCACTTTCACCAACCACCCCTAAAGTCTCACCCTCTCTTATAGAGAATGATGCTGAATTAACCGCCTTGATGTGTCCAACAGTTTTCCGAAGAAACCCCTTTTTTATTGGAAACCAAATTCGCAAACCAGCCACACTTATTACCTTAGGGGCTGAGGCCTTAACTGGCTTTGGCACCCCTACCATATTTGCAGCAAGCAAAGTTCTTGTATATAAATGTTGTGGGTTATTAAATATTTCCTTGGTTAAGCCCGACTCAACAATTTTACCCTCTTTCATTACGTAAACCCTATCAGAAATTTTTCTGACAATTCCTAAATCGTGAGTAATAAACAGCAGACTTAATCCCTCAGATTTTTTTAAATCCAAAAGTAAGTCAAGTATTTGAGCTTGGATAGTAACATCTAATGCGGTAGTAGGTTCGTCTGCTATAAGCAGTGAAGGTTCATTTGCCAACGCCATTGCAATCATCACACGCTGGCGTTGCCCACCAGAGAGCTCGTGTGGGTATGAAGTCAACCGACTACCTGGGTCATCAATGCCAACTTTTGTTAATAACTCTATCACTCTCTTTTTTGCTGCCCCTCCCCTTAAGTTTTGGTGTAAGAGTAAACTCTCTGAAATTTGTTTCTCCAAAGTGTGAAGAGGATTTAAAGATGTCATTGGCTCCTGAAAAATAAAACTTATTTCGTTACCACGAACTTGCTGGAGCTCTTTCTCACTCGATTGGGTTAAGTCTTTCCCTTTAAATTTTATAGCTCCACTTACATGTGCAGATGTTGGAAGTAGGCCAACAGTGGATAACGCTGACACTGATTTACCTGAACCTGATTCCCCGACTAAAGCCACTGTTTGTCCCGCCGGAATATTAAAGGAAATATTTCTTACAGCTTCAACCATTCGTCCGTCATTCTCAAATGAAATTGCTAAGTCTGTTACATCAAGAATTGTATTCATTGAAAAGTTTTTCTGGGATCAAATGCGTCACGAACCCCCTCAAATATAAAGACTAGAAGAGATAACATTGTAGCGAAGGTAAAAAATGCAGTAAAAGCCAACCATGGTGCCTGAAGATTCTCTTTAGCTTGGTGCGTTAATTCACCAAGTGAAGGTGCAGACGACGGCAACCCAAAACCTAAAAAATCTAATGAAGCTAAAAGACCAATAGTGCCCGTAATTATAAAAGGTAAAATTGTGATAGTTGCTACCATAGCATTTGGTAGCATATGCCTAAACATTATAACCCTATTCGCCACGCCTAAAGCTTTAGCTGCCCTAACATATTCAAAGTTTCTTGCTCTAAGGAATTCGGCTCTTACCACGCCGACTAAAGCCGTCCATCCAAATAATATAGTAAGGAACACCAACAACCAAAAGGATCTACCCAGAATTGCAAACATAATAATTATTATATATAATTGAGGCGTTGCTCCCCACACCTCTAAAACTCTTTGCATAATCAAGTCTGTTCGGCCACCAAAATAACCCTGAATAGCACCCGCAATAACTCCTATGATGGAAGAAATAAAAGTAACGATTAAGGTAAAAACTATTGAAAGCCTAAAACCATATATAACTCTAGCCAAGACATCCCTAGCACTATTGTCCGTGCCTAAAAAATGCAGCCTATCAGGTGCAGAAGGCGCTGTACCTTCAATATCGTTGATTGTCTTATAACTGTACGGTATCAAAGGTGTAATTATCCAACCTTGATCGATATTTTTTCCATTAATTTTTCCATCAAGGGCGTCTTCTAATATTAATTCTGGGTTATTCCAGCAGTCCTCGTTTCCTGCAGATAAAATTAAACATTTAACCTCTATATCTCGATAGACTGCTTCCGTTTTCAAATCTCCACCAAACGTTGTTTCTGGGTAGAATGTGATGATAGGAGTAAAGTATTCTCCCTTATACTTTATCAATATTGGTCTGTCGTTTGCTATCAACTCTGCAAAAAGAGTAATACAAAAAATAATACTAAATAAAATCAAGGAGTAAAAAGCTCTCTTATTACTTTTGAAATTACTCCATCTTCTTTTATTTAAGGGTGATAAAGTCATGTCTGTCGACTCTCGAAATCTATACGCGGGTCGACAAAAACATACATCAAGTCAGACAGAATACCCACCGCTAGTCCAATAAGTCCGAAAAAATATAAAGTCCCAAATACTACTGGATAGTCTCTGGCAACTGTCGCTTCAAATGCTAGCCTACCCAAACCATCTAAAGAAAAAATTGTCTCAATAATTAGTGAACCAGACAGAAAAACACCTAAGAATAAGCCTGGGAAACCAGCAATTACAATCAACATCGCATTTCGAAAAACATGCCCATAAAGAATTTTCTTTTCTGAAATGCCTTTTGCCTTAGCTGTCGTAACATAATGTTTTTTTATTTCATCTAAAAAGCTATTTTTTGTAAGCAATGTGAGCGTAGCAAACGAAGAAATCGTAGACGCTAAAACAGGTAAGAATATATGCCAAAAATAATCTAATATTTTTTGTATGAAATTAAGTTCATTAAAATTATCAGATGTTAGACCTCTTAACGGAAACCATTGAAAATAACTTCCACCCGCAAACATTACAAGTAGTAAGATTGCAAATAAAAAGCCTGGGATTGCATAAGCAACAATGATCGCAGCGCTTGTCCAGGTATCAAAAGTACTGCCGTCTTTAATAGCCTTACGGATTCCAAGTGGAATAGATATTATATATGCTATCAGCGTCGACCAAAGGCCAAGTGTAATAGATACAGGTAGCTTTTCCCAAACCAAATCTAAAACACTAATAGACCGAAAATAACTTTCTCCAAAATCAAACCTCAAATAACTAAGCATCATTGAAATAAACCGTTGAAGTGGCGGCTTATCAAACCCAAATTCTATTTCTAATTGTTTGATAAACTCAGGCGGCAACCCTCTGCCCCCAACATACCTTTCATCTTGACCTCTCTCAAATGTCTCCGAAGAAGATCCAGAAATTGATTCGAACACATCACCCTTTCCCTCTAGTTCGGAAAGGATTTGCTCAATAGGTCCTCCGGGAACAAATTGGGTTAAAACAAAGTTAATAAGCATAATTCCAACAAGGGTTGGAAGGACGAGTAATAACCTTCTTACAATATAAGGGCCCACAGCGTTATAAGGCGCCTTCAGACT